>VOFB01003211.1_pt1 | contig 58489 bp, 97 predicted proteins | sample 5384141 | NCBI WGS metagenome assembly VOFB01 (sample SAMN12384721, study PRJNA508395) | human gut metagenome | isolation source: healthy gut A | host: Homo sapiens
CACCCTTAGCGATACCGTGAAGTTCGCAAGGAGCGTAACCAATGATAAGTGATGGTCCGTTGTAAGCCTCTGCTTCCTTGATTACCTTAAGAGCCTGAGCCATGTTAGCACCAAGAGCAATCTGAGCAACATATACATAACCATAGCTGCATTGCGATCTCAGCAAGAGACTTCTTACTGATCTCTTTACCGGCTGCTGCGAACTGACAAACTTCACCGATATTTGAAGCTTTAGAAGCCTGTCCACCTGTATTGGAGTACATCTCAGTATCGAATACCATAACGTTTACGTTGTCACCGGAAGCTAATACATGGTCTAATCCACCGAAACCGATATCATATGCCCATCCATCACCACCGAAGATCCATACGGACTTCTTAGCGAGGTAATCTTTCTTATCAAGAGCTGCCTTAGCGTCTGGGCATCCAGCTGCTGCAGCTTTCTCTAACTCTGCTACAAGAGCTTCTGTTGCAGGTGTATTTGCTTTTGTATCGTTCTTTGTCTCAACGAATTTATCAAATGCAGCCTTTAACTCAGCGCTTGCTTTGTCAGAAGCAGCACATTTCTCAGCGCTTGCGATAGCCTGATCACGTAATACTTCCTGACCGATCTGCATACCTAAACCATGCTCAGCGTTATCCTCGAATAAGGAGTTAGCCCAGGCCGGTCCTTTTTTGCTGTCTTTATTTACAGTATATGGTGATGTAGCAGCCGGGCCACCCCAGATAGAGGAACATCCTGTTGCGTTGGAGATGTACATATGCTCACCAAATAACTGAGTAATTAAACGAGCGTAAGATGTTTCAGCACATCCTGCACAAGATCCGGAGAACTCAAGTAATGGCTGGTTGAACTGAGAACCTTTTACAGTATTGTCAGCTGGCATACCAGGTTTCTTGCTTACGTTAGCAACTAAGTAATCGAATACTGGCTGCTCGTCTGCCTGAGATTCCTGTGGAACCATCTCGATAGCACCTACCGGACATACTGTGATACACTCGCCACATCCCATACAGTCTAATGGAGATACGCTCATTGTGTATTTGTACTCGCTTGCCTTTGGTTTTGTATCAGCAACTTTGATATTGGCCGGAGCAGCTTTTACTTCATCCTCACTTAACATGAACGGACGGATTGTTGCATGAGAACATACAAATGCACACTGGTTACACTGAATACATTTAGCAGCATCCCATGTAGGAACTGTTACAGCAGTACCACGTTTCTCATATGCTGCTGCACCATGCTCGAACTGTCCATCAGGGTTGCCCATGAATGCAGAAACTGGTAATGAATCACCATCCATTAAGGAGATCGGGTTCATTAAATCTTCTACCATCTTAACTGTCTCTGGACGACCTGTTAATTTCTTAGGAGCCGGATCTGCTGCCGGGTTAGACCAGGAAGCCGGAATCTCTACTTTATGAACTGCATCAACACCAGCGTCGATTGCTTTGTAGTTCATCTCTACGACTGCATCACCTTTCTTACCATAGGATTTCTTAGCAGCTGTTTCATGAAATCTACAGCCTCTTCGATTGGCATTACGTTTGCTAATTTGAAGAATGCGGACTGTAAGATTGTGTTAGTACGTTTACCCATACCGATCTCGATAGCTTTGTCGATAGCGTTGATGGTGTATAACTGAATGTTGTTGTCAGCGATGTATTTCTTAGCAGCAGCATTTAAATGATGCTCTAATTCTTCATCTGACCACTGGCAGTTGATCATGAAGATTCCGCCCGGCTTAACATCCTGAACCATCTTGTAACCCTTAACTACATAAGACGGGTTATGACATGCTACGAAGTCAGCCTGGTTGATGTAATACGGGCTTCTGATCGGCTTGTCACCGAATCTTAAGTGGGAAATTGTAACACCACCGGTCTTCTTGGAGTCATACTGGAAGTAAGCCTGGATGTACTTGTCTGTGTGGTCACCGATGATCTTGGTGGAGTTCTTGTTCGCACCAACAGTACCATCACCGCCGAGACCCCAGAATTTACACTCTACCGTACCTTCTGCAGATGTGATTGGAGCCGGTTTTACTTCCGGTAAGCTTAAGTTTGTAACATCATCAACGATACCGATAGTAAATCTGCTCTTTGGAGCATCTTTCTCTAACTCTTTGTATACTGCGAATACGCTTGAAGGAGGAGTATCTTTAGATCCTAATCCGTAACGTCCACCTGTTAATACGATGGTGTCAAGTCCTGCCTCACGAAGTGTGGTTGCTACGTCTAAGTATAACGGATCACCGAGCGCTCCTGGCTCTTTTGTTCTGTCAAGTACAGCTACTTTCTTAACTGTCTTAGGAAGAACTTTTAAGAATGACTCAGATACCCACGGACGGTATAAACGAACTTTGATAAGACCGACCTTCTCTCCCTTAGCGGTTAAGTAATCAATTACCTCTTCAGCTACATCATTAATAGAACCCATAGCAACGATAACACGGTCAGCATCTTCTGCTCCATAGTAGTTGAATAAGTCGTAGTTTGTTCCTAATTTTTCATTAACCTTAGCCATGTATTTTTCAACGATAGCTGGTAATTCATTGTAAGCTGTATTACAAGCCTCACGATGCTGGAAGAAAACATCTCCGTTCTCGTGAGATCCACGCATAGCCGGATGCTCCGGATTTAAAGCATGTGCACGGAACTCTGCTACTGCATCCATGTTGCACATTTCTTTTAAATCTGCGTAATCCCATTTCTCGATCTTCTGGATCTCGTGGGATGTACGGAAACCATCGAAGAAGTTGATGAATGGAACTTTACCTTCGATCGTTGCCAGGTGTGCAACCGGGCTTAAGTCCATAACTTCCTGTGGGTTGGTCTCACACAACATAGCGAAACCTGTCTGACGGCAGGCATATACGTCACTGTGATCACCAAAAATATTTAAAGACTGAGTAGCAACTGTACGTGCAGATACATCGAATACACATGGAAGCTGCTCACCTGCAATCTTATACATATTCGGGATCATAAGTAAAAGACCCTGTGATGCTGTAAATGTAGTTGTTAAAGCACCTGCAGCAAGAGAACCGTGTACGGTACCTGCAGCACCTGCCTCAGACTCCATCTCTACGACTTTTACCTGATTACCAAAAATGTTCTCCTGACCTGCTGCAGACCACTGATCTACGGTATCTGCCATCGGGCTGGATGGTGTAATTGGGTAAATAGCTGCAACGTCAGTAAAGGCATAAGCTACATGTGCTGCCGCTGTATTACCGTCCATTGACTGTTTTGCTCTGGACATTACTTATTCCTCCTTAAAAATATAAAAAATTGATAGAATGTCTTTGCTAACCTGGGGGCACACTGCTATCCCCCGCCAGCTTTCGACTTAATTCACATTTCAAAAGCACAGATTTATAAATATTTTCTTTCAAATTCATCTGCCGGGATCGGCCGGTCAAACAGATACCCCTGCCCATATTCAAACCCATGGCTTTCCAAGAACTGACGCTGTTCTTCCGTCTCAATTCCCTCCACAACGATCTCTTCTTTGGCTGCACGGATAAATTTTCCCATCTGGGATACAAATTCCCCCTTGTTGTCCACCATCACTTTGTCGGTAAAACTTTTATCTATCTTGACAACATTCGCCGGTATTTCATAAAGGACACTCAAAGACGAATACCCCGTACCAAAGTCATCAATGGCAATGCGGAATCCCATCTGTGCCAGTTCGATCATGCAGTGCTTCAGGTCTTCGAGTTTTTCTGTCATGACGCTCTCGGTAACTTCCACTTCAATATAGGAAGGATCAATGTCATACTTGTCCATTGTCTCATGCATCCGCTGCAAAAATGCCTCGCCACCGTTTTCAAAGTGTTTTCTCGAAAAATTAGTTGAGATCGTAAACAGGCTTTTTCCGGATTTCTTCCACTTTGTCATATATTTCAGCAGCTGCTCTAATATAAAGAAATCAAGGTCTTTGATATATCCCATCAATTCCAGTGCCGGCACAAAGCGGTTTGGCTGTAAGTATCCGTCCTCTCCGAAATGCAATCTTGCAAGTGCCTCTGCCCCATAAATCGTATTCTCTTTCAGCCGGAACTTTGGCTGTAAAAACATTTCAAACTCCCCACGCTGGATCGCAGCATGAAACCGTGTTGCGATCAGCACCTGTTCGTCACGTGTCTGACGCATTTTTTCTATATAGACAACACCGGATGTGATATTGTGTTCTTTTGCATATTTTCTTGCAAGATTTGCGCTCTCCAGTATCGTCTCAAACGAACTCTTTCCTGACAGGAAGCAGATTCCTGCCGAAAGCTTCATTCCTCCAGCGGGATAACGTTCCTGCAGCTTTGCCTCAAACTCTTCATTTCCTTCCTTAACGCGCCTCCGGATCTCCTGCTGGCTCTTTCCCTGGACAATACAAGGAAATAATCCGAGTACATACGGCATGCTGCCATTACTTTTTGCGTTCCAGCAGCCGGGAAAATTCTTTCAGTATACTGTCTCCCATCTCTGCGCCGAAATTTTCGTTGACATAAGAAAAGTTATTGACATCCACCATGGTCAGTGCATAAGTATTCTCCTGTGGATTTTCCTCTGCCTCCAGAAGCTGTACCAGTTTTATCCTGAAAGCTTCCATATTATATAAGCCCGTCAGCCGGTCTCTGTTTTTTAATTTATGGATTGCCTGCTGATCTTCCTGCATTTTCTCACGCAGCGTCACAAATACGGCAACCACTCTGCTCAGTTCGCAGATAGTTCCAATCTCCTCTGTGCGCCACTGCTTGCCCTGTTCAACCGAGCCAACATCGATGCATCCGGTTTTCCATTCGAATACTCAAACTTTACTGCAGCGATTGACTGGATCGGGATGGCATTTCCTGACCATTCCAGCCACTCTTTCTTCCGTTTTTCCTGCCACTTTGGAGTTGTCTGTACAAATTCTCCCACCTCAGCCTTCATCAGTTTCGGCCGGGTAATCGGAAGTATATTCTTCTCATAAATCTGTCCCATGTCACTCCAGCAGTTGGTAAGTAGCATATTCTTTCCATCGGGTGCATATTCAAAAACAGATACCATATTCATCTGATATTTTCTGCCAATCTGTTCTAAGAGCACATTCAGAGAACCATTGATATCCCTTGCATGTGACAACAGGCTGAACGCTGTATTTAAAAATTCTTTGTCCGCCACCAGATTTCTACGGTTTTCCTTTTCTTCCGTGCGGTACTTTCCTTCACAGTCACCTTCCTCGGTCTCTCCTGCAAAGCCATAATGATTTTTCCCATTTTTCTTAATGTGATACATGGCATGATCTGCCCGTTCAAACAACGTACTGTAATCATACCCGTCTTTTCCTGTCACAGCCATACCGACACTCAATGTCACAACAATGACTGCTCCATCCCCGGAAAGCGTTTTCTGCACGTTTGTACACAGCTGTTCCGCTTTCGCCTCCGCCTCCTGCAAAGAAGTGTCCTTCACAAAGACCATAAATTCATCCCCACCGACACGTCCGACAACCGCTTCATCCGTAAACTGTTCGCGTATCAGTGTTGCAATATCCGATATCACCATGTCTCCAACAGTATGTCCGAATGTGTCATTGATCTTCTTAAAGTCGTCAATATCAATGACGTAGAGTACATGCGTTCCCTGTGTTGATTTTTCAAGAAACGCATCTACGATTTCTCCGGAGGCTGTCTTATTGTAAATCCTTGTCAACGGATCTAACTGCACTTCCGTAGAAGTTTCTCCCGGACTGCCCGCTCTGTGCTGATATCATAACTTCTTCCTATGATGTGGCTGATCTTTCCATCATAATCTGCGATACTCTGATAACAGGTTCTGAAATAAGCATATTTTCCGGATTCTTTTCCCCCTGCCGCAGACGGTATTCCGCAGTTCCTTTCATCTCCCGTTGAAGCGCCGTCTCAAAGATCTTCTGAAATCTTTCCCTGTCGTCCGGGTGTATGGCTCCGTAAAGTTCTTCTATCCCGGCATATTTCACACTTTTATCCTCTGCGAATTTCAGATAACATTCCGGTATCTCAAATTGCTGTTTTTTCACATCATAATCAAGGACAATATCATCGGAGACCTCTTCCAGCATATGATAGCGCTCGTTCACAAGCATGATCTCATTTTCCATCTTCTTGCGCTCTGTAATGTCCCAGCAGGATACAAGATAGTATGGCACTGCACTCCGGTATGTGTAAATCTGAAACTGAAACATTGCCCAGATCACGTTCTGATCTGCTGTAACGATTCTCGCCTCAAATTCATCCGATGTTTTCCCTCTGCGGCAGACCTCCGCCGCATCCTCAAACATCATGTAATCTTCCATATGGATCAACTGCGCCATGCTCATTTTTTCCATGCTGAAGTCCGCCAATTCGTATCCGCTCATCCTGCAAAATTCATGGTTTGCGATGTCAATCGTCAGCTCATTTCCCCCTTTTACCGTAATCAGTCCTACCGGAAGTTCATATATAATATTTTTCAAATCTTTGCGCTCACGCTCCGACTGCCTTAGCTGATCTTCATAATCTATTTCTTCCCTATTAAATTCTGCCATCCCCAACTTCTCCTTTTACAAAACCCCGATTAGAATAATTATAACAAATTTTTTACATAACAAGAAAGATTTTCTCTTGTTTTTTTCCTTATATTTTCTTGGCATAGATTTTTCTTGAAAAAACAACGGTTTTATGTATAATAAAAATGATGCGTTTAAACCAAGAAATATGTAAAATAGAGGTATTACAATGATACAAGCAAATAATGTAACGTTACGTGTAGGCAAAAAAGCCTTATTCGAAGATGTAAATATCAAATTTACCGAAGGAAACTGCTACGGTCTGATCGGTGCGAATGGTGCCGGAAAATCCACCTTTTTAAAAATCTTATCCGGACAGTTAGAACCGACAAACGGTGATGTTGTCATCACTCCGGGACAGCGTCTCTCTTTTTTACAGCAGGATCACTTTAAATATGATGCTTTTACCGTTCTTGATACCATTATCATGGGTAACCAGAGACTCTATGATATTATGAAGGAAAAAGACGCCATCTACATGAAAGAAGATTTTTCTGATGAAGATGGTATCCGTGCCAGCGAATTAGAAGGCGAATTTGCTGAGATGGATGGCTGGAATGCGGAATCCGATGCCGCAACATTATTAAATGGTCTTGGAATTTCTACCGATTATCATTACTCTATGATGGCAGATCTTCCTGGTGCCTTGAAGGTCAAAGTTTTACTTGCACAGGCATTGTTCGGAAATCCGGATATTCTTCTTCTAGATGAGCCTACCAACCATTTAGACTTAGATGCGATCTCCTGGTTGGAAGAATTCCTCATCAATTTTGAAAATACGGTTATTGTTGTTTCCCATGACCGTTACTTCTTAAATAAGGTATGTACCAATATTGCAGATATAGATTACGGAAAAATCCAGCTCTATGCCGGAAACTATGACTTCTGGTTTGAGTCCAGCCAGCTGCTGGTAAAACAGATGAAAGAGGCGAACAAGAAGAAAGAGGAGAAGATTAAAGAGTTACAGGACTTCATCTCCCGTTTCTCCGCAAACGCTTCCAAATCCAAACAGGCGACTTCCAGAAAACGTGCTCTTGAAAAGATCCAGCTTGATGAGATTCGTCCATCCAGCCGTAAATATCCTTACATTGACTTCCGTCAAGCCGTGAGATTGGAAATGAAGTTCTTACTGTGGAAGGTCTCACCAAGACGATTGACGGTGTCAAGGTATTAGACAATGTATCTTTCATCGTAGGTCATGAAGATAAAATCGCTTTTGTCGGTGGAAATGAGCTTGCAAAAACAACTTTATTCAAGATCATCTCCGGTGAAATGGAACCTGATTCCGGCTCTTATAAATGGGGCGTGACAACAAGCCAGTCCTATTTCCCGAAGGACAACACAGCAATCTTTGATACCGATCTTCTGATCGTAGACTGGCTGACACAGTATTCTGAGATCAAAGATGCTACTTATGTTCGTGGTTTCCTTGGACGTATGCTTTTTGCCGGTGAAGACGGAACTAAGAAAATGCGTGTTCTTTCCGGTGGTGAGAAAGTCCGCGTACTTCTCTCCCGCATGATGATCCAGGCAAGTAATGTTCTGATTCTTGACGAACCGACCGACCACCTTGACATGGAATCTATCACCGCATTAAACAATGGTCTGATCAAGTTCCCGGGTGTTATTCTCTTTGCATCCCGTGACCATCAGGTTGTACAGACAACTGCAAACCGTATCATTGAGTTCTTACCGGATGGAACCTTTGTTGATAAAGTATCCTCCTATGATGAATACCTTGAAAATGATGAGATGGCTCGTAAACGTCAGGTTTACAGCATGTCTGATGATGATGCTTCTGATAACTAATATTGTTTTTATCGGAACCGCAGGTTATCCCACCCTTATCTGACCTGATCCTTCTCATCTTTCTCAGGCGGATCAGAGACTACCCAGACTTTCTTGCCGAGAAATCCAAAACCGAGTTTATAGATGTGATCGGCAGGGATGCCGTAGGCAAGAAGATCTGATTCATAGTTTCTGATCCGGATCTGTTTCAGGGCATTCTGTGCAGTTTCCTGAACAGTCTTTTCTCTGTGTTCATTTAAAACTTTAAATTCAAGGATATAGGCATCTTTTGTTTTGTCGAAAGGATAGATTGCAATGTCATAACGTCCTTCCCCGCTCTCCCGGTTGGATACAATGCGGTATTCTTTGCGCATGGATACAATAAGTCCTAAAACAAGACCATGATAGAAATTCTCCGGGGCGTGTTTTCCTTTATTCTTTGCAGTATCAAAATAACTCATGGAATACTCGGCGATATCTTCCATCACACCGATCATATCCCAGGTTCTATGCCTTATTAGTGCCCTTGTAAAATTCTCATATGCAATATTGCCATTCGAAATCTTCCACCCTTATCATCTTTATAATATACTCTGTCGTGCCTTCTTCCAATTCTTTTTCTCCATTTTCCATAAATCCATGTCGGTGATAAAATGCAATCGCTCTCGTATTTTTCTCCAACGCCCACAGGTGATCAGCATCAAACGTTGAAATTGCATACTCCATTAATTTCTTTCCAATTCCACCACTTTGAAAGCATGGATCGACATACAATTTACGGATTTCTGTTCCATGGATTTCCATAAATCCTTTCACAATTCCACATTCATCGGCGACATACAGATTTTCCAGAACTTCCCTTTTCCGAAATAATGATCTATCATGGATACAACCTGCAATTCTCCAAATGAATACTCTTCCTGCTTAAAAATTGGGAAATAATTGATTCTGTTATTAAATACAAAAATTTCTGCGACGCGCGACAAATCTTCTTCTGTTGCTTTTCTGATCATCTTTGGATACCCCTGTCATTTTCCTTTTTTCTGCAATCACTATAATACACTTTCTACCAAAACAGAACCGATTGCCGTCTGCACTATAGCTATCCAACCTCAAACACCACAATCCGCTCTCTTTTATTTTCCCCGGAAACAAATCTCTGCAATCAATCTCATCAGAAAAGACAAGTTCGTCTACAGTCATTAAATAAGAAATATATTCATCCGAAGGATAATAAAAGAATAAAAAACAAGTCCCTCGGATTCTCATAGTAGGATTCCAGCACACGTGCTAAAACTTTCTTTAATATCTCGATTGAAAATGGATTGAAAAAAGTAGACCCGGTCTTCGCTAGCCGGAACCGAAAACTGCACAGCATCTGCAAACACAAACTCTGTCCGGCCTGCCGCAGCCCCTTGTTCCTTATTTTCTACCGCTTTCTCATAAATCCGCTCGTTATATTCCACACCAATCGTGTGACATCGTGTCTGATAGGAAAGGAAAAATCGACTCTGCCCTTGCCACAGCCGTAATCTAAAAGTGTATTCCCTTTGCGAAGCAGCCCGGAATTCGCAAGCCGCTCTAACACCTTATATGGCGTTGGTTCATAGGGATATCTGTATTGATCTGAATCAGAATCATCACGTCCGGTTGTGTGTATCTGCAGTAATTTATCCCATTTCTGTTCTTCATCGTTTTCCTGTGATTTTTTCATGTTCGCTTTCTTATTCTTTCTTACAAAAACAGTTTTCTTCAACTAACTGTTTATAAGTATAGCATAAACTCACTTTTATTACTACACACCCATCTGATAATGACGATTCTGACTATTATATCATTCTTATAGAACCGGAAACTTTTTTATAAAGCAAATAGCTTTTCAACATCTAATAGTGAATCAGCTACCATTTCTGCTGCTTTTTGCGACCTCTTTTCCGGATAATTAATATCTGGAACAATAATGTATGGTATCCCTGCCGCTTTCGCCGCTTTTGCACCAGGTACAGAATCCTCAAGAACCAGGCATCTTTCCGGTGGAATCTGAACTTTTTCACATGCCAGGAGGAAAATATCCGGAGCCGGTTTTCCTTTTTTACATCGGTTGCACTGACAATAACAGAAAACTTTTTTATTCCAACCCGCTCCAGTAGTTTTTCCGCTATTGGCTTTGGAGTAGATGTCGCAACTGCCCTTAAAATATTTCTTTTATTTAAAATATTTAACAATTCCCGCAACCCTTTCTTTATTGCAACTCCTTCTTCGCACAACTCTTTTCTTCTATTATCTACGTATTGGCATATCATTTTTTCCAATGCATCATTCGGATAAGTACTCTTATTAAATTTTTCCATATCAATCGCTTCCGACGTTCCGATCACAGCACGATAAATGCTCATATCTACTTTTATCTGCTTTTTTTCGCACATCTCTTTCACACCATTGTAATAGCATCGTTCCGTGTCCAGCATTAAACCATCCATATCAAATATAACCATTTTAATTTCATTTGCATCCATAACTTTCTCCTGAAAAGATAAAAAGGTGTTTGAAATAGCTGTATTTAATTCAAATACTCCTATACCAAACACCTCTTTTTTATTTTATAAGTTTCTGTATGTCATTCCACCAAATTCTGCTTTTCCCTTTATGGTCAAAAGTACCGTAATTGCAAGGGATAAAGATCGTTTCACCTTTTTAATCACCGTGCCATTAATTTCTGCTTCCCCATCAATGCAAAACAGGAACATAAATTCTTTTCGCTCAAAAAGTACCATTTTCATCCACTCTGATTCGAAAAGCAGTAAAAATTCCCGGTTTATCAATAAAATAGGCAACTTTGCAGCCATCAATATCTTTTTCTACAATATCTACTCCCATATTTTGATCATCAGGAATATTAACAGTTTCAATTACCTTTTCTACATGGAGCGGGCGATCCGGCATATTTCTTCCCCAATCGTAAAGTCTGTATGTAATATCTGAATTCGTTTCAAATCCAAGCTCCACCATATCTTTTTCTTCTTCTGTCGGAGCATATGGAGAACCATGAAGCGTTCCTTGCGGACCATACGTATACTGCCCTTTTTTGATTGTTACTACACGAAATAACTTATCCCACTGTTCCGTTTCTACTAATTCACGAAATTCTTCTCTCGTTTTCGCATTATGTCCACGTATTGCCAGATGATCTCTATCACCCTGAACAAAAATTCCACATTCAAATTTGCCTCTTTCCCCTTCATGTGAAAGGCAATACTCGTCATTCGGGTGTAACTGTACAGATATCTGTTTTACTTTATTTCCCGATCCCATACGTATTGGGAAATCTTCCTGTTGCAGACCAAACAGTTCACTGTGATTTTTGTAAAATTCAGATAATTTCTCACCAGTTTCTCTTACTGTATTATCCAGATGATGTTGTGGAAGTGCTATCACATGATAAGCAATCGCAATGTTAGGCAAGTCCGAGTGTATCCATATCTCTCCTTTAAAGCCTGTCCTCCCCAATATTTTGCTTCAAACACCGGTTCAATAAAATATATTTTCTTTTCCATATTGATGATCATCTCTTCCTATTATACAATAATTCCCAATCCACCTAAAATCAAACTGACTGCCAGAATAATAAATACCGCCAACGTGTAGTTTCGTTTTATCTTGTCAAGCATTACATAAACTCCTGCAACAGTCAAAAACGGTAAAAGTCCCGGAACAATACTGTCAAATACATCTGTCTGCAGATTAAACACTGCACTTCCTGTGTCAATTACAAGTGGGGTTGAAACTGAAACAAAACCTGCTGCAAGTCCACCCATCATAAACATTCCAAGAACGCCTGCTGCAGTGATCATTTTATTTAACCATCCAGAATTCAATAGCTTTGTTGCTGATTTAGCACCAAGATTATATCCAAAATGATAAGTATTATAACCTACAAAACATGTAACTCCGGCAAATATAAATAATGGTGCTATACCTGCTATCCAGTTACCGCTTTCTGCAACCGGAATAAAAAATCCTAAAAGTATCGGTAGAAAAGTTGCCCAGTTAATAGTATCACCTATTCCGGCAAATGGTCCCATCAAGCCAGTCTTTACACTGTTGATCGCTTCATCCGGAATTTGTTTTCCCATCGCTTTCTGCTCTTCCATTGCGACTGCAACTCCCAGTGTAATAGCTCCCCATGTACTTTCTGTGTTAAAAAACTGTAAATGTCTTTTTAATCCTGCACGGAAATCATCCTCATTTTTATAGAGTTTCCGTAAAATAGGGATCATGGATATACAACATGCCAAAGCCTGCAGTCTTTCGAAGGAGTTTGAAACTTCCACACTAAGCCACCATAGCCACCACGACTTTGTAACATCTTTTTTGGTTAAGATTCTTTCTTCTTTCTCAACATTCTCATTTTTTAATTCCTGTATGCTATTCTCCTTAGTTTGCAGTTCCATTCGCAATTACCTCCCCAGAGTTCTTATTCGTAAACATAATATGTAAATAAGCTGCGATTACACCAAAAATTGAAAGCGGTAAAATTCCTATTCCAGACAGCTTTAAAATAAAATATCCAGCAACAAAATATGGTAACAATTCCTTCTTTCCAATAATCTTTATGACAATTGCAAATCGCAAAGCAGGAAGCATGCCTCCGGCAACCGTTAGTCCGTTCATCAGCCACTCAGGAATCACTGCCAATATTTTATCAATATGTGCTGCTCCAAAGTATACAGCTACTGCCACTGGTGTTACTGTAATAGGGATACGTGCAAGGGATGGATAAAGCAGTCCTGCAAGATATATTCCACGTGTATTCCCTTTTTCCGCATATTTATCAGCCATATGAATCCATGTAGTGTTGATCAGTCGAATAAGGCTTAAAATCTGTGCTCCCAGAATTCCAACCGGAACCGCGATCGCAAATGCTGTCTCTACCGGCATTCCTGATTTTAAAACAATAGCAGTTGATACTAACGTTGCAAGTACCGGATCCTGCGGCAAGTTTCTCCCGGTCCCAAAATTCCCAGATAAATAAGCTCGCACTGATGCACCTATTATCATTGCGTTCGGTATATCTCCTAAAACAATACCTACAAATAGTGCGGCTGTCAGACATGAATTAGATATAAAACAGGTAAATGTCTGTCCATAATAATTTGTCTTAAACCACCAGAAAAAGCCTAATAATAACGCTTGTGCAATCGTAATCGAAGCGACCTCCATATTTTTTTACCTCCTCATCCTTTATGTGTTAGTCATTTAATATTTTTAAAATATTTTCCCAATATTGTATCTAATAGAATTTCTTTTTCTCCAGGCATTGACTGGAAATATATTTTCACTCCCTGTTTACCGAGGGACTTTAACTCAACTGCATCCTGTTCTGACAATCCGATAGCCTTTACAACTAATTTTCTTCCCGGGCCTGAAGCCAGTCCTCCAATTTGAACACTGTCAAAACATAATCCTTGCTCATACAGCCTTTTTAAAACGTCAATTTTTTCAGTAAAATTAGTACCTGTTCACCATTAAATTCATTAAGCTTCCATTCCTGTACGGCATGATCCACATTCATAACTTCTACCGGAATTCCTCGCGGTCTGCTGCTGCTGCAAAAACATCTTTCAGAAACTCATTTTCATAAAGCTCGTCATCAATAATCATAATTTTTTTGCTTCCCGTCTGTGTGATCCATGAAGTAACAACCTGCCCATGGATCAATCTGTCATCAACCCTGATTAATCTGATATTTTTCATTTCCCTTTCTCCTTTTCCGATTTTCTCCTAATTTTTTTCAGAAATCATTTTTTCGATATCAATTATCCCTTCCTTTCCTGTTTTTAAACATTGCTCAACTAACTGTTCCATCTCGAGAGCTTCCTTTTTTCTAAGAAGTAATGCATCTAAAAGCATTGGTAAATTCATTCCTGTAATGCATTTAAAATCATGTTTTTTAAATTTGCAAAGAACAATATTTGAAGGCGTTCCACCAAACATATCTGTTAATATTAGTATTTTTTCCGTTTTAATTCTTCAATCTTTTTTACTTATTTTCTCCCCAAATGCTTCGACATCCTCCCCCTTTTTAACGAATATGTATATACATTTTTCTGAGTTCCTAATATTAATTCCGCACTCTGTAACAAGGATACGCTTACATCTTCATGCGAAATCAAAAAAATCTCTACCATAGTTTTTACTCTCCTTCTCTTCTACCCTCAATTCTATATTTTTCAATAACAAATGCCTCTTCATTTGGAAACTCCTGAACCATCACCTTCACATTTTGTTCAAGCAGGCGATTGATTGCAATTTTATTTTCCAGCGATGCATTCCTTTTCTTTGGCATATATTTCTTTTCAGCTAATACGATCTCTGGTATGTGAACTCCATATTCTATCAGTTCCTCATAAATAACCGGTGTCCGTGCCAGCAAAATATTTTTTCTCCATTTTTATCCTGTCTGCTGTTTAAAAAATTGCAGTATCTTCAGGACTCAAAATTAAAACCTCAACCCAAAACGGTGCCATTGCCTTATAAATGTTTGCCATAAACAAATCTGTTAATAACTCATAATCTATAATAATTAAATGTGTTGGTCTGACTTTTAGTATCCATTCATTTACAATCTGACCATGAATTAACCTTTCATCAACCCGTGCTATTGTAATACTAATTTTTTTCTCTCCCTTCAATACATCATTCAGGTATAATGTCTGTTCCTTCGCCTTCGCCAAGGCTTCTCGACACAAATTTTCTTCCTCCATATATGAGTTATCTTTTTGAAGTAAAAATGTCAACATTTGCATGCTCATACCTGTCAGATGATAAATATTATATTTTTGCATCAGCATTGTCGCTGCATTAAATGGTGTTGCCAATGGCATATCGCTGACTATGATCACTTTATCTGAATCCCCTTTTACACATTGTATGAGTTTTCCCAATCGGCATTTAAAGTCCTCCAGAGACTCTTCTTCTTTCAGCTCAAGGCAATACACCTCGTCTCTCATTTCAATTATCAATCCTGCTGTTTCCATCATTGAACTGGCTAAAGATCCATGAGATGTCATAATAATCGGTACTATTTCGTCCCCCTCTCCTTGACAAATATGCATTTTTACTATATCATTTGCTATGGTTGTAGCTTACCATATGTCTATATTGAATAAAAGTACGCACTTTCGAGTAAGTATATTGTGACTATTCACAATTTTTTCAGTACTATACATCTTATATATACTGTTTTTTGATAAACCACATCTTTTAAAAAGATCAAGCTGCAATAAATATGAAATACAAAATGAGAGGTTACTGTTATGACAGGAATTGTAAATGATCTGACTTCAACTTTTGAAATTGTCCGTCGACTTTGCGGTGATAAGTGGAAATTTTTAATTATCTGCTATTTATTTAATGGTCCCAAAAGATATGGCGAACTGCAATATCACCTTGATTCAATCAAACCAAAAGTATTGACAGAAAACTTAAAAGAATTGGAAGATTTGGGCATTATCCAACGGACATCATATGAGGGTAACACTCTCCATGTGGAATATTGTCTGACACATTTAGGTGAAACTTTGCAGCCTATTTTTCAAGAATTAATAATGTGGGGCTTAAATTATTCTCAGGAAAGAAGAAAGCCATCACAAACCTAAAGAAAAATCCGCTAATATGGATTTTTCTCATATACTGCTCTATAAAATTCTTTCTGTCATATTATCCTATCATGCTGACTCTATCACCAGTACTTTTCGCCTAACAAATAATTCCGCCTCCCGCGACATAGTCTCCGTCGTACAGCACCACTGCCTGTCCCGGTGTCACGGCGCGCACCGGCTCTTCAAATTCACAATGGATTCTGTCTTCACCGACACGGGTAACCTTACACATGCTTCCGCTATGTGAATAACGGATCTTTGCTTTAAACTCCATTGTACCCTTAATATCCGAAACAGACATGAAATTAATATGATCCGCATAAAGTTCATTTGTAAACACATCTTCATTGGTACCAAGGACAACTTCATTGGTATCAGGTCGGATTTCAGTTACAAACACCGGATATCCAAATGCAATTCCAAGACCTTTTTGCTGTCCGATCGTGTAATGGGTGATTCCCTTGTGTCTTCCCAAAATCTTACCGTCAGTAGAAACAAAATTACCAGGAGGCGGAACCTGTCCATTGCACTCCCTGTCAATAAATCCGGCATAATCATCATCCGGGATAAAGCAGATTTCCATACTGTCTTTCTTATGTGCAACCATAAGTCCTGTTTCCTCTGCAATTGCACAGATCTCATCTTTTGTATAATCTCCTACCGGCATCAGTGTTCTTTTTAACTGTTCCCTGTGTCAGGTTATATAATGCATAAGTCTGGTCTTTTAATGCAGTAACGGAATTTTTGATCGCATAACGTCCATTGGAAAGCTGCTCAATTCTCGCATAGTGGCCGGTTGCAATATAATCTGCCCCAATAGCCATGCTGCGTTCTAACAATGCTTCCCATTTTACATAACGGTTGCATGCGATACAGGGATTTGGAGTTCTTCCTTTCAGATATTCTGCTGTAAAATAATCCATGACATTTTTTCTGAATTCACTCTTGAAATTCATAACATAATATGGGATTTCAAGCCAGTCTGCAACTCTTCTTGCGTCATCAACCGCACTTAATCCGCAGCATCCGCCATTCTGCTCCTGCGTGAATTCATCTTCATCCTGCCAGATCTGCATTGTCACCCGATGACATCATATCCCTGTTTTTTTTTAACAGATAAGCAGCAACGGAAGAATCTACTCCTCCAGACATTCCTACTACAACTTTCTTTGACATATCTTACCTCTTTGTTTCTATTATTTAACATGATCGATCACACCAAAAATGCGATTCGTTCATTAATTGTTCATAGTTTATTCATATCTTAATCCTGAATCCGTGAAGTTAATTTCTTCACAGACCCCTTAAATCCTACAATTTCAAGCCTTTGTGATACTTTGTTGTTCAATATCATTATTCACCCACTCGGTGAAAGAAATCTATGGTAAAATAGATATTGCAAAACCTATGGATTGGAGTCTTTTACCATGAATAACAACCACCGAATCACACTGAACACCAATAAGAACATTATTGTTGAATTTACAAACGAACGCATTATTCCCGCCAGCGGCCTGGCTGTTGTAGGTACCCTCCTCTGGTAAAAGCGGTTTCATTAAAAAACTTAATCGCATGGATGTAACATCCAATCGATCCCAGCATCAGATTAAGAACGGTGATATTGTACTCACTTATCTTGGAATGCTTTGCATGGGCAAGCCTTACTTTGAAGCTGTCCATGAAATGGACGATGACAAGGACTTTTACAAAACCGCTCTTGGCATCACCCGGAGCATTCCTTCAGAAGAGACACTGCGTCAGCGCATGGATGATATCGGTGATTCCCTTCGCCAGACTATTCTGGAACAGAATGTTGAAATGCTCCTTGCAAACAGCTCTTGCAAATGGTCTTGTTCCGGTAGATATCGATGTGACACCTATGGATAATTCGAAATCAAAAAAGGAAGGTGTTTCACGAACCTACAAAGGGTTTGACGGCTATGCGCCTGTGATGGCATATATAGGTACAGAGGGGTACGCCATCAATTTCGAACTCCGTGAAGGAAAACAGCATTGTCAGAAGGGGACGGTTGAGTTTCTGCTGGAAACAATAAAGCTTTGTCACAAAATGACAGATAAGCCGCTGTTGATTTGCCTTGATTCCGGCAATGACTCCATCGACAACGTTGCTGTTCTGATGGATACAGGCTGCTTTTTCATTATCAAGCGAAACCTTCGCCGGGAAAGCACGGATGATTGGTTTGAAATGGCAAAGCAGTACTTCCAGCATGTAACCAGTCCCAGAGACGGAAAAACCGTCTATATAGGCAGTGACTGGAAAACCGTTACCAGTAAGCAGTTCAATAAAGAGTTTACACTCCGTGCCGGATACGAGATTACAGAGCGAACCATTGATAAGTATGGTCAGTTCAATCTTGTTCCTGATATTGAAGTTGAAACATGGTGGACGAACCTTGGTGACCCGGATGAGGAAATCATCCGTCTGTATCATGCCCATGGAGAATGTGAGCAGTTTCATAGTGAGGTAAAAACTGACATGGATCTGGAGCGGCTTCCATCCGGAAAGTTTGCGACCAATGCACTGATACTCGAATTGGGGATGATCGCATATAACATTCTCCGTATGATCGGTCAGGGCACAATTGGAGAACGGGCACCCCGTCAGAAGAGGAATGTTAAACGCCGTCGTTTACGCACAGTTATCAGCAACCTGATCATGCTGGCAGGCCATGTAACCATGCATGCACGCCAGTTGATAATCGGCCTTGGAAAAAGCAACATCTGGCTACATATATTTTCTGATATCTGTCAGAAATATGCTGTCACAAACGCATAAGTAACAAAGCAAATTTATAGTAGGCTTATTTCGTGTACCCTTTTTTGCACAATGAGCGCTTGGAGTCACGACATTGGTACTGAAAATAGACATTGAAGTATGCGGCATAAGATGTCCTTCTTATTTTTATCATGAAACTGAAAATAGACAATGTTTTTTGCCCTTTGGCAGGTTGGTTCATTAAAGGATGAACTTCACATTTTACAGCAGGATCACTTTAAATATGATGCTTTTTTACCGTTCTTGATACCATTATCATGGGTAACCAGAGACTTTATGATATTATGAAGGAAAAAGACGCCATCTACATGAAAGAAGATTTTTCCGATGAAGATGGTATCCGTGCCAGCGAATTAGAAGGCGAATTTGCTGAGATGGATGGCTGGAATGCGGAATCCGATGCTGCAACATTATTAAATGGTCTTGGAATTTCTACCGATTACCATTACTCTATGATGGCAGAGCTTCCCTGGTGCCTTAAAGGTCAAAGTTTTACTTGCACAGGCATTGTTCGGAAATCCGGATATTCTTCTTTTAGATGAGCCTACCAACCACTTGGACTTAGATGCGATCTCCTGGTTAGAAGAATTCCTCATCAATTTTGAAAATACGGTGATCGTTGTTTCCCATGACCGGTACTTCTTAAATAAAGTATGTACCAATATTGCAGATATCGATTATGGCAAGATCCAGCTTTATGCCGGAAACTACGACTTCTGGTATGAATCCAGCCAGTTACTTGTAAAACAGATGAAAGAAGCCAACAAGAAGAAGGAAGAAAAAGATCAAAGAGTTACAGGAATTCATCTCCCGTTTCTCCGCAAACGCTTCCAAATCCAAACAGGCGACTTCCAGAAAACGTGCTCTTGAAAAGATCCAGCTTGATGAGATCCGTCCATCCAGCCGTAAATACCCTTACATTGACTTCCGTCCAAGCCGTGAGATTGGAAATGAAGTTCTTACTGTGGAAGGCATCACCAAGACGATTGATGGTGTCAAGGTATTAGACAATGTATCCTTTCATCGTAGGTCATGAAGATAAAATCGCTTTTGTCGGTGGAAATGAGCTTGCAAAAACAACTTTGTTCAAGATCATCTCCGGTGAAATGGAACCTGATTCCGGCTCTTATAAATGGGGCGTGACAACAAGCCAGTCCTATTTCCCCGAAGGACAACACAGCAATCTTTGATACCGATCTTCTGATCGTAGACTGGCTGACACAGTATTCTGAGATTAAGGATGCTACCTATGTTCGTGGTTTCCTTGGACGTATGCTTTTTGCTGGTGATGACGGAACTAAGAAAATGCGTGTTCTTTCCGGTGGTGAGAAAGTCCGCGTACTTCTCTCCCGCATGATGATCCGGGCAAGTAATGTTCTGATTCTTGACGAACCGACCGACCACTTAGACATGGAATCCATTACTGCTTTGAACAATGGTCTGATCAAGTTCCCTGGTGTACTGCTCTTTGCATCCCGTGACCATCAGGTTGTACAGACAACTGCAAACCGTATTATCGAGTTCTTACCGGATGGAACCTTTGTTGATAAAGTATCCTCCTATGATGAATACCTTGAAAATGATGAGATGGCTCGTAAACGTCAGGTTTACAGCATGTCTGATGATGATGCTTCTGATAACTAATATTGTTTTTTATCGGAACCGCAGGTTATCCCACTCTGATCTGACCTGATCCTTCTCATCTTTCTCAGGCGGATCAGAGACTACCCAGACTTTCTTGCCGAGAAATCCAAAGCCGAGTTTATAGATGTGATCGGCAGGGATGCCGTAGGCAAGAAGATCTGCTTCATAGTTTCTGGTCTGAATCTGTTTCAGGGCATTCTGTGCAGTTTCCTGAACCGTCTTTTTTCTCTGTGTTCATTTAAAACTTTAAATTCAAGGATATAGGCATCTTTTTGTTTTGTCGAAAGGATAGATTGCAATGTCATAACGTCCTTCCCCGCTCTCCCTGTTGGATACGATGCGGTATTCTTTGCGCATGGATACGATCAGTCCTAAAACAAGACCATGATAGAAATTCTCGGGGCATGCTTTCCTTTATTCTTTGCGGTATCAAAATAATTCATGGAATACTCGGCGATATCTTCCATCACACCGATCATATCCCAGGTTCTATGCTTTATCAGTGCCCTTGTAAAATTCTCATATGCAATATTGCCATTCGAAAACATGGCAATGATCTGTGTCCGGAACATTGACATAACCTCTTTGTTGGTCACGGAAACATCACACTCTGTCCATTCGTTATCTTTCACCACGTTCTCTGCCTTGATATATCCGACTGCAAGGAGAAGTGACCACAGACTATTCTCGTCTCCGTCAAGATACTGGAATGTAATATTCTCGTTGATCACCTTGTGTATTGGTTTTCCTGTCATTAACTGTTCAATCTCGTACTTTTTTATCATACGGATGCCTGCAGATAATATCACCGATCAGCTTGTTGCTGCTGGTAAGAATCCAATAAGATCTCAACTGCCGATCATGCATATAGTTCACGATAGACCACGGATTATAAATATCTTTCTGATGACCGATAATGAATCCATCGTACATTTCCTTCACTTTTTTCATATCATCAATATTCTGGCACTTTAATGCATCCATCACCTCCTGCTCAGTGAATCCACAGCAGTCCGTGTAGATATCATCTGTCACAGTGGCGACCAGCAGATTGTTCAGGTCAGAAAAAAGTGAATTCTTCGACACTTTCGTCACTCCGGTGATAATGGCTCTGCCAAGATAGTCATTTTCTTTCAGTGTATTATGGAATAACTGCCGGCATGTCGTGATCATCTCATCCCAGTAACCATCCGTATATGCCTCGATCAAAGGTGTGTCATACTCGTCAATGAGTACAATCGGTCTTACACCAAAATGCTTATAGAGAAGTTCACATAAATATCTTATAGAATTCTCTATATAGCCTGTATCCCTGTGAAAAAATCCCCACCTTGTTTCTTTAAATGTCTCTTTATCTTCCTCCGTAAGTCTTGGACTGTCGAGTAAATATTCATGGTGTGCGTACATTGTATCCAATTGTCCCATCATTCCCCGGATAGACTGCTTATAATCTATCCCCTTGCAGCCTCCAAAGCTTGTGGAGATCACCGGAGTGCTTCCGAACATACTTCGGCTTCTTTCGTCCTGCCATACCCGCAGCTTATCGAAATATTCCGGATGATCAGCATATCTTGGATCAAAAAACATTCTTACCGTACTGAGCAGGGTTGTCTTGCCGAATCTTCTCGGTCTGGTGATCAATGTGATCTTCGTTCCTTCCCTGAGCCACTCGGTGATAAAATGCGTCTTATCTACATAAAACTGCTGTCCACAGGTAAAGTCTTCAAAATCCTGATACCCGATCACCACCTTGGCAGAGAGATATGGATTGTGCTTAAGAATGTCCTTCAGTCCCTCCACATAAGCCGTCAGATGCCTTTTCTCTTCCAACAGCTTTGTGCGCTCCTCAAATTCCATGAACACCTGCTCCCGCTCAGACACTTTCACATAATAGCTCACTGATTTTCCGTCAATCGTCCGCTGGATATATGGCTGCTCTTTGCCATTGATCTTCTTATAGGTCAGGGTTCCTTTTGGAAGTTCTTCCAGTCTCCGGTCAATCTCTTCAATTCGTTTCGTTGGATTTGTGGACATAACGCACTCCCTTCTGTATATAAAAGTGGTTATCATTGGTTATATACACATCATATAACCAATGGTAACCACTTGTCAATCTTCTTTTAATATTTTCCGAAGCATCGGTTCCTCGTCCAACTGCACATTTTCGAATTTTTTTTGTAAAATCTGTCGGCATTCTCGTTGGTAGCACGGATCAGATAATATTGATGGATTTCATGCTTTTCGCAGTCTTTTTCAAACTCTGCAAACAGCTTCCGGGCAACGCCACTATGCCGGTATTCGGGTAAAACATATACCCAATTCACATACGCCATGCGAGATCCATCCTGAATACACCCATAAAAATGATACTCAATTCTTCCTGCTACCTGATTATTTTCCATTGCAAGAATTGATGCAGACTTTTCATAAAATGGCTCCCGAAGCCTTGCCCTGATTTCTTCCTCATCTATCTCATCCGCCGTCATCATATCCGGCTCCTGCTGCATCGCAAGCTTTAAATAGTCAATATACTGCTCTACATTCTGTTCATTCAATCTTCCAAAATACATTTCCTTCCTTACTTTCTAATACCTGTAAATATGGTTCTCCAAAACATACGTTTCACCTGTTCTTGGATCTGTCTTTTCTTCTGACAGTGAATCGAATACAAATCCACATGACAGCTGTAACACTCTGGACGCAAGCATTGCCCGTCCGGTTGCAGGCATGGAATTCTTTTTGCTCCCAGTTTTCCCGCCTCCTCAAGAAGTGTCGTAGTATCTGTCGCCCATATCCTTTTTGCACAAATTCCGGTCCAAGTGCAATACCTGTCTCTTCATAAATGCCCCGTTCCAGTTCGCGCATGCCTGCAAAACCGATTGCTTCACCCGTTTTCTTTAAATACACAAATAACGCATACTTATTCTCCGGTTTTTCTTCAAATGCAATCGTGCGCTTCATTCGATCTTTTGCATCTTCGTCTGTCTCTGTCGGTGCCAGAGCATATACTTTGCGCTCTCCTTGTGTCTCCACAGGTTATAATAAATTGTCTTCCAGTCCTCAAATTCTGCTTTCTTTAAAATAAGATCTTTTGTTTCTAATTTTACGTCAAAGTAATCTGTTACCATTTTTTCTCTTATACCTCCTCTCTCATTATTTTTCTATGCATTGGTTTCTCGTCCAACTGCACATTTTCTTCCACCCTTATCAACTTTGCAATATACTCTGTCGTGCCTTCTTCCAATTCTTTTTCTCCATTTTCCATAAATCCGTGACGATGATAAAATGCAATCGCTCTCGTATTTTTCTCCAACGCCCACAAATGATCAACATCAAAAGTTGAAATTGCATGCTCTATTAATTTCTTTCCAATTCCACCACTTTGAAAGCATGGATCGACATACAATTTACGGATTTCTGTTCCATGGATTTCCATAAATCCTTTCACAATTCCACATTCATCGGCGACATACAGATTTTCCAGAACTTCCCCTTTTCCGAAATAATGATCTATCATGGATACAACCTGCAATTCTCCAAATGAATACTCTTCCTGCTTAAAAATTGGGAAATAATTGATTCTGTTATTAAATACAAAAATTTCTGCGATGCGCGACAAATCTTCTTCTGTTGCTTTTCTGATCATCTCCGGATACCCCTGTCATTTTCTTTTATCTGAAATCAATATAACACACTTTCCGCCAAAAAATACTTTCTAAAAATCTTTTTTAATTTTCCTTTTCCAACAACCTTTGATAGGTAATTTTGCATCCATCCCGATTGCCCCAAGCGGTGCCGTGATAATGATTGCCAGCACAGCGACAGACAGAACAATTTTTTTCCACAGGCAAGTCCTGCCGCCAAAGGAACAGAACCAATTGCCGCCTGCACCGTTGCCTTTTGGGAGATAAGCGATCACACAAAATAACCGCTCTTTCCATGTCAGATGTGTTCCCGCCACACAAAGTAATACCCCCACAGAACGGAAAAGCAGTGCCACAAAACCAGATATCATGCATTTTCTCTTTACGCAACCTACTGGTCTGATCCACGAAGCCGGTCTTAGCAGTTTTCACGCAGTGTTTTCAGATAAACTTTCTGCTCCGGTGTGATTCGAAAGCTCTCCACCGCTTTCTGAATCGTCTTTCTATGCACCCACGGTGATAACTTTCGTTCTTCAGATATGGGATCGTTGCATCCCACTGTTTTGCCAGTGCCGTTGCAAGATACCATGCAATCATCATATTGACATAGTATTCTTCCGACTGCACAGATGCCACAAGTTCTATATATTCCGGTTTAAAATCCTCGTCCAGATAAAAGCTCATCAACGTTCCGATTCCATAGCGAATCGTATAAGTGTTCCCGGATGCAATCCATTCTTTTTATCACAGGAAGAAGCTCGGTTTTATGCTTTGCGAAGCACTTTGGTCTTGGAATATCGCAGGTCGCCCAGTTATTAATATATGGAAGAAAACGTTTCACTTCTGCCAGACAGCGCTCATAATCTTTGATATCTGAAATCAATTGCATATGAAGATTATTTTCCTCATAATAGGTATGTGGCAGCTCCTGCAAAAAAGCTTCTCTTTGCTTCCGTTTTTGCAAATTCTTTCGCAAATTTCCGCAGTACCGGTGTGCGGATCCCGATGATCGTCTCCTTATCAATCCCCGGCATCAGTTTACTGTGAAAATTTCTGTATTTTAAATCCTGTAATTTGAATAATTCCTGCTGTAATTCATCCATGTTCTTCTCCTTTTTCTGTGACCACAATTACACAAAAACGAACTCATGTCCCCCCCTTAGCCTGATACTATGAGTATATCTTTTTTTTTTTCCAAATGGGTGCAAAAAATCATCTGTTAATTCCTGTTAAAACTCCTTTTTTTCCATAATACGCCTGCTGATCTGATACGAAATGAACAGTGTCAGCAGTGTGATCCCAATGATGTTACCAGCCAGAACTGCCACATTCATATTGTCTATCACGGTCAGCGCCTGATACAACCGTTCTTTTCCGAACACGACCTCACATAGATATGCAATCGCAGCAATTACTCCCATCATTCCTAATGTCAAAATCCGGCTCTTTTCACAGCCAAACTTAATCTGCGCCGGAATCATGAAAAAACTGATCAAAAGAATGATTAGCAAAATCACTGCGGCTGTCAGCATATCTTCTGCCACAACAACCGGTATACCACGCACCACTTTTGACACCAGATACAGGCAGACTGCAATTACCCAGGCTGCCACTACTCCTCCGGCACAAAGCAGATACTTTTCTCTTACATAGGTTTTTTTATTGATCGGCAGTGTCAAGAAAAACTGATAGCCATGATCCATCTCGTCATACGCAATCGTGCTGATTGCAATCATCTCTACCACAAACGGCAGATATCCATGATAAAATTTCCGTTGCCGGAAAATGCGACTGCAACTGCAATTGCAAACAAAATTACCAGTGTCTGTTTTGTTCCCCATAATAACCGAATATCTTTTTCCAATAAACCTGCCATTATCTGTACCCTCCTGTCATCATAAGAATCAGCTCATCAATCCTCCATTTTCCACTGCAATCTGCGGATAATTTTCCTGATAAAACTTCTTATCATTCGTAAAACATGCATAGCCGTAATTTTCTTTCTGCACTTTTAAAATAGAGCTTTGATCAAGCGTGCGGTATTGTTCTTCACTCACCTTTAAAATGCCATACTGCTCTAAGATTGCATCTGTTGCTTCATGCAAAATGAGTTTTCCATCATGTATCAGATAAAGTTCATCACATAGGGATTCTAAATCAGTGGAAATATGGGATGTAATAAGTATACTTCGGCTCTCATCCTCTGCAATATAAGCCCGTAACATATCTAAAATCTCGTTTCTCGCCTCCACATCCAGTCCAGCTGTCGGCTCATCCATGATCAGCAGCTTTGCATGGTGTGTCATAGCTGTCAGCACGCGGAGTTTCGCTTTCATTCCGGTTGAAAAATCTTTGATTTTCTTATTCATCGGAAGTTTTAAATTTTCACTCTGTTTTATAAAATAGTTTTCATCAAACGAATGATACATTTTTTTTAAAATATGTTTTACATCGTTTACGGTCAGTTCCCCGGAAAATCCGGATTCTGCAAGAGAAACTCCTATATCCCTGTTTGACTTTTCCGAAAGTTCTTTACTGTCACTTCCCAAAACAGTTACAGTTCCTTCCTCTGCCCGGCAAAGACCAAGGATCAGCTTGATCGCAGTACTTTTTCCTGCACCGTTTTTACCGACCAGACCTAAGAATCTGTCCGTCCGGCAGTTCCATTGACATTTCAAATATAAAGTTTCCGTATGTTTTCCGGACATTTTGCATTGTTATCATACAATTTCCGCCTTTCTTTTTATGTTCTGTTGTCTGACTTTTTACATCAATCTGAATAAATACCTCATCAAGCATTTCATGATTGTGTCATATCTATTTCAAAAGTTTCTTACCGATTTTACTTCTCATCCAAGATCAGTTTTACAACCTCAGATATTTCTTCCTTCTTCATCCCCATGGAAAGTGCCCGGTCGATCACTTTATCGAAGTCATCTTCTATCGCTTTCTGCCTTGCTTCAAGTGCAAGCTGTTTATCCGAGGCAGATACATAAGTTACCTTTTCCATGAACAGTCGTAACAAATCCCTCTTCTTCCAGCTTATCGTAAGCCTTCTTGACCGTCAGCGCACTGATCCGAAGCTCCCCTGCGAGCGTCCTCACAGACGGAAGTGCCTCTCCTTCTTTTAATTCAGACTGAATAATATCTGATTTTATCTGCTCCATGAGCTGTTCGTAAATCGGAACCATGGAGGAATGATTTAAGATAATATGCATACTTCCTCTCATTCTGCCGCTTCAGCGGCTTTTCATAAATCAGGGAACTTTGTGCGCCAGCACAATTTCCAGATTAAAATGTCAATTTTCAATCTTATCTCTTTACAGCAAACAGTATATAACAGTGCATATCTGTTGTCAACTGTTGTATACTGTTTATTCTATTTTTTGTAATTTCATGTGGGAATTTGTACAGACAATACTCGTTAATAACTTTTTCATGAAAAATTAAATTTTTGTGTATGTCGTGCAGAATATTTTATGTTACTATAGAATAAAGTGTTGCTTCGCAATTTTCTGTATTTATGTCAGGAGGAGAACATTATGAAAGTAAATCTGACTCCCTTTTCCATATACTGGTTCCTGTTTTTGATCTTAAATGTCATATATTTTATATTTCCATTTCTATTTTTTCTGCTTCTACCGGCAGTGTTCGTTATGATTTTAATATGGGGAATATGCGTATTTGAAATTGGGCGAGCAACCATTATTTCTTCACAAACTAAGTGGATAATACGAGTCATACTGGCTTTCCTGGCATCTCTTCTTACAATTTCAATAAATCCCATTGGAATGATTCTTTTGGATTTTATTAATTGGAGACATATAAACTCATTTGCAGACTATTTTTCGAAAGCCTATTGGATTATTTTTTTGATTCATATGCTGCTATTTTGGCTGGGCGAAGAAATAGGATATTTTTCACAGAAAGGACTTTTTAATATGGTAAAAATAATTTCAGACAGCACATGCGACCTCTCAGCAGAATTAGTTGCACAATACGATATTGATATTCTCCCGCTTCATATTCTTCTCGGAGATGAGGAATTTGAAGATGGAAAAACAATTACACCGGATGAGATTTACTCCTGGTCCGATGAGCATAAAACAACCCCAAAAACTTCCGCCCCGTCTCTGGCAGAAACGATTGAACTTTTTCGCCCTTATGTGGAAGAAGGATGCGAGATTGTCTGCTTTTCCATCTCAAACAGTATGTCAACATCCGGCAATGTCATGCGTCTTGCTTTGGCCGGGGAACTAGAAGCAGAAAACCGGATCACCGTGATTGATTCCGCAAATCTCTCCACCGGAATCGGACTTCTTGTGATAGAAGCTGCCATTATGGCAAAAAACGGACACTCTGCATCCGAAATTGCTTCTGTCATGGAAACTTTAAAACCAAATGTCAGAGCAAGCTTTGTCGTGGATACCCTCACCTACCTGTACCGTGGCGGACGTTGTAACGCTGTTGCTGCCATGGCCGGTGGTGTCTTAAAGCTGCATCCAAAAATTGTGGTAGAAAACGGTGCTATGGATGCGACAAAAAATATCGCGGAAAGATCAATTCTGTTATCATGTCCTATGTAAAAGATATGGAAACTGATTTAAAAGCGCCCAGACCTGACCGCGTATTCATCACACATTCCGGCTGTGACGCTGCAACGGTGGAATCCGTCCGCTCGTATCTGGAAAGCCTCGGTGTTTTCCATGAGATATTAGAAAACCAGGGCCGGTGGTGTCGTGTCAAGCCACTGCGGTCCCGGTACGCTTGGTGTTCTGTTTATTGCAAAATAATAGAGGTTCGGATGTTTTCTTCCCAAACCTCTGTTTCTTTTACTTTTCTATCTCTGTATTAATCTCATCTTCCGTAGCTTTCATTGCTTCCAAAGTCATTGTGAGCAGTTTGTCTAATTCCCAGCCAATGCTGCTCTGCTCCGCGCTCGATCACTTCTCTGGAGCAGCCTGCGGCAAACCCTTTGCTCTTATACTTTTTCTTCAGGGATTTCAATTCCATGTCTTTTGTGCTTTTCGACGGACGCATCAAAGCTGCCGCCCAGATCAGACCTGTTAGCTCGTCTGCCGCAAATAATACTTTTTTCCATCTCATGCTCCGGAGCCACATCCACGGTAATTCCATAGCCATGTGAAACCACGCCATGTATGATGTCTTCGCCGACTCCACCCTCGCGCAAAAGTTCCGGTGCTTTGATACAGTGTTCTTCCGGATAAAGTTCAAAATCAATATCATGCAGCAGACCAACAATACCCCAGTATTCTGCGTCTGCGCCAAATCCAAGCTCCTCTGCATACCATCTCATGACAGCTTCCACAGTCAGTGCATGCTGGATATGGAAAGGATCTTTGTTGTACTTTTTTTCAATAAATCATAGGCTTCTTCTCTTGTGATATGTTCCATTTTCGTGTTCCTCTTTTTCTGTCATTCCGTCAGATAGAATTTTCAATTCATACTTATCCGATAGGTTTTTAGTTATTTTATACTTTTTCTCACAAGATGTCAATTTTTATCATCACAGATTTTATTTTCTAAAAAAGCTATATTTTCTCCTTCACAAGTACTTCTTTTCCTGCAAATGCAAAACCAAGCTTATAAATACGTTCTTCGTTGATTCCTGCTGTGACAAGATCTGTCACATATTTTTTTTTCTTCTATCTGCCGGAACGCACTTTCGACTGTCTCTTCCAGATTTTTTCTTTCTTCTTATCCCAAACCTTAAATTCCATAAGAAATGCATCCTGATTCTTCTCTAACGGATACATTGCAATATCATATCTGCCCCGTCCACTCTCACGGTTTGAAACAATACGATACCTGTCCCTAAGTGTTACAATCAGTCCAAGTATCAGACCATGATAAAAATTCTCTGGCGTGCGTGCCTCTTTTTTTCATTTCCAACATCAAAATAACTCATGGAGGTGTATGCAATCTCTGACAGATAATCATTCATATCTTCTATATTATGCTCCAACAGGGCCATCACAAACCTGTTATATACGGAAAATCCATTACGAAACATTCCAAGAATCTCCGTACGAAACATTGCCATAACTTCTTTATTCGTAACTGACACATCACACTCAATGGCATCCACTTTGTGCACCACATTTTCAGCCTTAATATAACCAACAGATAATAACAGTGACCACAAACTGTTCTCATCGCCATCCAGATACTGAAATGTAATGTTCTCGTTGATTTCCTTATGCACTTTTTCACCGGACATTAACTGTTCGATCTCATATTTTCGCCCGACAGGATGCTTTCTGATGATATCACCAATTAGTTTATTACTGCTCGTATTCGTCCAATAAGAAATAAGTTCTCCCTGCCTGATATAATTGCAGATTGACCACGGATTGTACATATCTTTTGTTTGCCAAAAATAAAGCCGTCGTACAAATCCTTCACATCCCGCATCTTATCCAAATTCTGACATTTCAGTGCATCCATTACTTCCTGCTCTGTAAACCCGAAACAATCTGCATATGCGTCGCAGGTAACTGTGTCTACTTCCAGATTATTCAGATCCGAAAACAACGAATTTTTAGAAATTCTTGTTACTCCGGTAATAATCGCGCGGCTGTAAAAATCATTTTGCTTAAATGCATTATGAAATATCTGTCTGCATGCGGCAATCATCTCATCCCAATACCCCTGCGTATACGCTTCGAGCAATGGTGTGTCATATTCATCCACAAGAATAATTGGCAGCACCTTGTGATGTCTGTATAAAAAGTAGCATAGCCGCTTGATTGCCTGCCAGTCATTCTCTCCCCTGCTTGCAAAAAAAGATTCTTTTGCCTCTGTAAACTGCTGTTTTTCACTTTCTGACAACTCTGTACTGTCCTGCAGATAAGAATGTTTCCCATACATTTCAAAGAAACTGAACATCATATTTTTCATGGATTGTTCATAATTCATACCCTTGCAGCTTCCAAAACTGACCGAAATAACCGGAATCTTCCCGAACATTTCCCGACTCTTTTTATCTTTCCAAACGCGAAGTTTTTCAAAATATTCCGGGTGCTTCGCATACTTTGGATCAAAAAATGTCTCCACGGTACTAAAAAGCGTCGTTTTCCCAAATCTCCTCGGTCTTGTGATCAATGTGACTTTTTGCATCGCTCCTCATCCATTCGCTGATGAAATGTGTCTTATCAACATAAAACTGTCTGCCACATGTAAAATCCAGAAAATTATCATATCCAAGTCCCACTTTTGCGTCAAGATAAGGATTTCTTTTTAAAATACTTTTAAGTCCGTTTAAATAAGCTGACAAACGCTGTTTTTCTTCTATGAGCTGCTTTCTTTCCTCAAACGCAAGAAACACCTGCTCCCTGCTCTGCAGTTTTTACATAATAACTGACTGTCTTTCCATTATAAAAAAGATTTCCTCTATTTCCTTTTAAATCCCCCTGATTTCAACGATCCTGTCACATTCAATATCTGTTCCGTCTTCCAGCACGATTGTCCTCTCATAGTCACGGAATTTCTGAAATATCCCTGTGGCAGTCACATATTCTCCTCCGGTCTTTTTGTCATCCGGCTTGAAATAAGTTACTGACACTGTCGGATGTTTTGTGGCATACGCAATCAATGTCTGTAATTTTTCATTCAGTTCTTCCTGCTTATCTTCATCGAGTTCCACCTGTTCTTCTGTCAGTCTCGCTGTTTCTTTGATTGCAGCCTCATGTCCGGTCAATGCAGCAAATGGCGAAAACTGCGCCGCCCTGTCATAAATCGACATCTGTGGATGAACTTTTGACTGATGATGAGGTAAATTCAGAATATCCCCATATTTTTCTTCACTTTCCGTCATCCGCTTTCTCCTTTCCTTCACTCTCTGCGGTCTGCGTTTCCTGTTTCAAACAAAAAATGTGCCTCTGAACGCATGGATCACTGTCTTGTTCGAAATTCTGCCTGCTTCTATACAAAAAAAATACTTTCAAAAATTCAGGCACGATGCCCGCCGATCTGGTTGTTTCTGTCTATCATAGTTGCACCCTCCTGCAGATTGGTTCCTTTTAACATCGCATTTTTACCATACTTTTTCTTCACGGAGAGCATTACCTCCTGCAGTCTGCGCTCTTTTTCCATTCTCGCCTGCTCTGCCTTCTGTTTCTCTGCCAGTGCCCTGATAATCGGTAAATAAATCCATCTGTGTAAACTCTGTCTCATTCGATACCATATGCTCATCCACAACACGGTTCGCTGTGACAGAAACACGCCGCACCAGAAGATTCTTATCCACAATGCGCTCATATAAATCTAAAACGGCGTCCATGATTTTTGCTGTAGAAGATGTTTTTGTATCCAGATTTGCTGTTCCGTGGGCATGCTTCGGAACGAATCTTCCATATCGGTCTGATTTTACCTCGCCATGATACTTTTTTCCGGATGTCCGGGTTCGTCAGATTTTCAATATCGTAACCAATATCGAGTACAATCTGGTCTGTCACAAGCTGTTTCTCTACAAGGTATAACACCAGTGCATCCGTCATCTCGCGGACGATTAGCTTTGTCTTTTCAAAATCATAAGGACAGTGCAAGCACCTGACCGGAACCGATACTGTTTGTCTCCGGCTTATATCCCATGATATCCGCAATCGTGACCGGTTCATACCCCCATGCGTGGTCGATCAGAAGTTCTGCATTGATTCCAAACATTTTATAAAGCAGTTCTTCATTATAATAATCCCGTTCTTCACCTATGGAACATCGTGCAATGTCTCCCATCGTGTAAAGTCCGGCCTCCTCTAACTTTTTCCGGTAGCCATGTCCTACCCGCCAGAAATCGGTCAGCGGTCTGTGGCTCCACAAAAGTTTCCGGTAAGTCATCTCGTCCAGTTCTGCAATGCGCACTCCATTTGCATCCGGTGCGACATGCTTCGCCACAATGTCCATCGCCACCTTGCACAGATAAAGATTGGTTCCAATTCCTGCTGTGGCGGTAATACTGGTCTCCTGCATCACATCAAGGATCATCTTTGACGCAAGCTCCTTTGCCGTCATATGATAGGTGTTCAGATAATGCGTCACATCCATAAAAACCTCATCGATGGAGTACACATGCATATCTTCCGGCGCAATATATCTCAGATAAATGTCGTAAATTTGTGTACTGTATTTCATATAGAGTGCCATTCGTGGCTTTGCTGTCACATAAGTGACGGAAAGCTCCGGGTGTTCCTTCAGTTCGTCCGAAAACAGGAGCTTCCCTCAAACATTCTTTTTTTCGGCGGCTTCTGCGATCTCTCCTGATTGACCTCTTTCACACGCTGTACGACTTCAAAAAGCCTCGCTCGTCCCGGAATCCCATATACTTTTAAAGAAGGGAAACTGCCAGACAGATTGTTTTCTCTGTCCGCTCTGCATCCGCCACGACAAGATTCGTGGTCAGTGGAAAATGTGAATATTTTCCTTGCCATAAAGGAATTCCGGAGGAGGACTTTAATTGTCTGTTTTGTTATTGTCCCCTCTATACACTCGGGAAATCCTGTGGTGGAAACTGTGAATATTTAAAAAATGGTATCAAATCCTGCATAAACTGTGGCTTTCCCCATCACCGAAAGAACTATGATAAGGTCACGGGCCGCTTTCAGGAGAAATTGCAGCCGTTATGGCTGCTTCCGATAAGGAGGATGCATCCCATGAAATGTAAACTTACTCCCGGATTATCCTCCGGTGACTGGAACGAATTTTGCAGCCGTTTCCATTTCCCTCCGGATGACCTGCCTCATATTCAGGCAATTTATACGGCACTTCTTCCCCTGGTTGAATCCTATGCGTATTACTCTCTGGCTCAGGATTTAGACGGGGTTTCTCTGCCTCATTATGCCTATGGATTTGTGACACTTGGAAACGGAGTCGATGAGCTGTCAGAATTATATCTGAATCATGAACAGATCCAGGAAGCCTACATCGTGGACTGCGTCAGTCTGATGCTTTTGTCAAAGGCTTACGCAGAATTTGCACATGTGATAGAAGATCAGAGTGGCCTGTATCTTGCAGAATTATCTTTTCTCGGAGATACCTATTCCCTTGATCTGCTCCCACAAATCTATGAACGCCTTGCCCCGGATGCAATCCAGTCTTACCAAGGGGCAGATGCTCCGGCCGCTTAAAACAGCTGCGCTCATCCTGCATCTGGATACAAATACACACGCAGATCTCAGACAATTATGTAATACCTGCTCAACCTGTAAGAATCTTTCCTGTCCTTCCAGAAAATCTCACTCTGCAGGATCTGCCACATACTTATGGTCCCATGCAGATATTCCATATAACATAGCGTTTTAGCAAAATCCATAATTCATGCGGCAGGATGGGAAACAGCTAAAGGAGCTGCATTCTCCTTCTATTATCTACCGTCTGTCAGTTCATCGATCAGTGTGATCACTTCCTCGATCATGTTGTCACAATGTGGTTTTTCTCACCGCCCTTTGCTGCATTTGCACGCAAAAGATCTGCACAATCTGTCATACCATCATGTTTTTTGCAATACATTTCCGAAATTCATTCAATACAGCCGGCGACTCAATTCCCTTGGCACCTAATACCATGTATCCTGCTGCGATCGCTCCACATGTTGCACCGCATCTCATTCCACCGCCAAAGTTACTGCCAATTGCTGCTGCCAGATCTTCATCCAACCCGATTTCCTTTGCATATACACGCATCACCGTCTGTGCACAGTTGCTGCTAACCGGCACTTCACTTCTTAATTCCTTTGCTCTTTCAAAATATCTCCTCTCGTTTTAAAATTTCAGTTTTAAAATAACAAACTCTTCAGCCTTTTTTATCTTCAATAACGGATATTTGTCCCGCTTCTTCTAATTTTCTGTTTCCTGACGACAGCTCTACTAATTTATGATAATAACAGGCAATCCTTTATATTGATTTTGGGCAAACTCAACTGTATGCATTGTACCACTTTGTTCTTCTGCCTCAACAATTAAAACTCCATCACTTAAGCCACTTTGCAGCTCTGTCCCGGCGCACATACTGATATTTTTTACCGGTGTACCAACTGGATACTCACTTATCAGACATCCATCCTTCATCACTATTTCGTCTGCAAGCTTCTGATTGATTTTGGCAGTATATCATCCAGACCTGCTGGCAGAATTCCTATACATCTTCCCCCACCGGCAATAGTTCCTTTAACGCCTCTGTATCACAGCCAAGTGCAAGACCATTTACAACATTCACATTCTTTTCTGCCAGATATTTTCCTGTATCATAGGAAATCTTTCTTCCCTTCAGCGAACATTTCCTGCTTCCGATCACAGCAATATTATGATATTCATTTATAATTTCAATATTTCCTCTATAATATAAGAGCACTGGTCTGTCAGTTATCTTTTAATGTATTTGGATACCGCTCATCCTCTACCGTACAATATTCTATTCCCATGTTTTTCCACTTGTTTTTATTCATTTCCGCATAATTTAAAATATCTGTTTCTTTCTGGGAATACATATTCTTCATTTCTAAATTGCCTTTCCTAATGCAAACATTTCTACTTGTTTTGCACCTTTTTCCATTAAAATTTCTTTACACGCATATAACGAATTCCCTGTTGTTGTAACATCATCCATTAACAAAATGATGTTATCCGTAATATCCATATTTTCAACAGCAGAGATTGTCTCCAGATGGATCTGTTTATCTCTCCGTCCGCCCCATGCCAACTTGTCAATAGATTTTGTCCGTTGTAAAAAGTAAACTTTATTGATTCTTTTATTTTCTGCAAGTTTCTCTGCCAATTTTCCAATACCGACTCTGTTTTCTCCGCATTACTTGAAGGCACGACACAAATTGTAACACCTTCACATATTTCTTCATTTAACAGGTTGTAAAATAGTTAATAGCAGTTTGTTTTCCCTCTTTCAAGTCTAAAATTCTTCCACTAAATACATCAAACAAAGGATTTTTTATTTTTCTTTCCCTATCCAGCCAATATTTATGGTAATTACTATATACGACAATATCCCCTGTATTATTCCATTCTTCATTTACAAAAACCATATTGACTTCCCCTTATGACACTGTTTTCTTCCTAAATTTTAACATTAATTTCATGCACAATACAATACGATTCTATCATTCTTTCTTATTCTTTTCATTTCCAGTAATTTTTCATTCATGCTCTGTGCATCTGCACGGTCACTCAGATAACAGATGATATTCACAACCGCATAGACTGCAATAATGAGAACCTCCATAAAAAGTACCATGCTAAAATTCTGGAAACTGAACCACTCAAATAATTTTCCAAGCCCTAAAACTACAATGTTCACAAAAATGAAATATAATAGCTGTCTGGCAAACATTCCCTTTTTGACAGCTCCTTCGATGCATCTGAGTCAAACATAAGAACCGGAACTGAACACACCGCAGAAACTGCCAATATCTGCCAGAGTATCTTTACACTGATCTGTGCGTCAAATCCCCCGAAAACAGAAATAAAAACTGCTGCCGCTATCAATACACCAAACGTGACTTTGCCAAAAATATCCATCAACATTTTTAATTTCTCTGCCATCTCTTCTTACCTCTTTTTACAATCCAAGCCGTTCTTTTAAAACAGGCACATACTGTCTTGAAATAATCGTCTTTTCGCCATTGTCTAATACTGCCTCAAAACGTCCGCCAAAGGCTGGTGATAAACTTTTTACTTTGTTGAGATTTAAAATCGCAGACTTTGACGCCCGCATAAACGATTCGACCGGAAGCATGCCCTCAAGTGTATACAATTTCTCCTCACTTCGTAAACCTCTTTTTTGCAACAGGCAAACACTTTGTTGTCGACCGTCTCAAAATAGTAAACTTCATCCGGCTCCAGCAGATGGATACCATTCTCGTTATGCCCCGCGATCTTGGTGTTTCCCTGTTTTAATTTCTGGAGCAGATTTTGTATATCCTCGCTTAAATTCTGGCATTTTATAATGATCTCATCCTCTTCACCGGGGATTGTATCCAGTATGGTGATTTTCATCGGGACTCTCCTTTTGATGCAATTACTTATAGATAATCGAAGCTCCTCATATAATCTTCTTTCAATTGTTCAATTAAGATTCTTATGCAATTGTTTACAATTACTAAATACAGAATACCAAGAATTACGATACTTGTCACCATAATAAATATCATCTGATCAATACTTACGACATGTCCCCGAAAACCGGATTACAATCTAAGGAATCCCCTGATTGCCGTCACAACCTCATCCGAAAGCCATTCGCCGACATCTCCTCAAAGATTCCACGCAAAGCATATGATTTTTTCAGCAAAGAAGTTCCGTAAGTGCCCGGCAGAATTGACAATACTTTCTGCAGTCCGGTGTCGAAATTGAGATTGGCATATACGCACCGCATATAAATCCATAACCGGCACTCACGATTGTTCCGACTGCCGACATCTGCCCCTGTGTTTTCAGCGGATAACAGATGATACTTGAGAGTGCACAGCCAAATAATACCAGAAGGATCTCATCCAAAATCACCCAAAGCACATCCGTCACACTCATGTACCAGCCCATTTTGCACATATAGATAAGGCAGACGACCAATGCCAGTCCGTTGACCATCAGGGAATTGAGTAACGTTGAAAGAAAGTATCCCAGAAAATCACAGATTTTTTCACTGGGGACACATTAAAATCTTTTTCTCGCACCGTTCGCAAGATCCTGCACCATCGTCAGGTTCACGCAGAATGTCACTGTGATACAACTCACAGACAAAAGTGCCGCCGCAAGCTGTGCCGCCACCGTTCCGTTGATCAGTTTGTCAGAAATCTGTACGGTATCCGGCAATGCAGACAAAAAGGAATCTTTATATACATTTGCAAGGAATGTTGCATATAAAACAATCAAAATTACCGGTGTAATCAGGGAAGAAAGAAACATCCCTCTGTCCCGGAAGAAAAAGTTTTCTGTTTCTGCTTATCAGAGCTGTCATCGTTCTCATTCGCGCCCACCTCCTAAGGTTTTGCCTGTCACTGCAAGGAAAACATCATCCATACCGCCTTTTACAACCTCATAATCCTGAAACAATTCCTGATGCTCCACGATCAGTATTCGTTGCCTCTGACGTATTATCTACTTTTATCCGGTAACCATCACGTACTTTCTTATAATTATAATGTAAAGACTTAATTTGTGCTTCGGTTACACCATAAACAGAAATCGTGTCCTGCACATACCTGTTTTTTAACTCGTATGGTGTTCCTTCCGCCACAATGCTGCCTTTGTCGAGAATCACCACATATGAGGCATTTGCAGCCTCTTCCATGTAATGGGTAGTCAGAAAAACGGTCATCTGCTCCTCTATGCGGAGTTTTTCGATCACATTCCAGATCACCTGCCTCGTCTGCGGATCCAGCCCGGTAGTCGGCTCATCTAAAATAAGGATCTCCGGTCTGTGGAGCAATGCTCTCGCTATGTCGATTCTTCTTCTCTGACCGCCGGATAATTTTCCGACCGGGCGGTTTAAATAGTCGCCAAAGTCCAATATATCCAGCAGTTCCTGTAATCTTTTTTCAAATGCCTGGCCTGTAATGCCATAGAGAGCTGCCCGACTCTTTAAGTTTTCTTTTACAGTGAGCGGCTTATCAAGCACACTGTCCTGAAAAACTACGCCAATCAGCCGCTTTGTCTGTTCGCCCGCTCTTTGGTTATCGATTCCTTTAATCTGTACCGTTCCGCTGTCCTTCGATAACTGTCCGCAGAGAATTGAGATCGTTGTGCTCTTTCCTGCACCGTTCACACCTAAAAATGCAAACAGTTCGCCTTTTTTCACACAAAAGCCCAGATCCCTGACTGCTTTTACATCACCGAAGGTTTTATTTAAATGTTCAATACGGATAATATCTGTGGATTCATATTCGTTCTGCATATTGCACACCCCTTTTTTGTTATATCACTTAATCGAAATTGCTGGACAAAAATAACTTTACCGCTTTTTCTCTCTGATCATGGTATAACATAATCTGTTTTTGAAATCTACAGGGGATGCGGTAAGATGCGTTTTAAGATAGGTAAGTTGCATTATTCTGCTATGTAAACCAAAAAGAGACTCTACACTAAGTGATAATTCACCCATGTTGTGTCTCCTTTTGCCTATTTTTATCAAAGTAAATCATTTTCTGTAGAGTTACAATTATTGTCTTTTTCTTTGTTCCCAGAAAAGCAATGTCTGTAGCTCCATCATATATCATCAAATCTTTTGGGGACACTATTATTTCATCTAAATACATAAATATATCTCCATAATATTCTAAAATAGTAGATGAAAATCTCAAAATTATATATCAGCCTTCACATGAATTATTTATTATTTTGTAATGAAAAATAAAACGGACACAAACCCATTTCGATTTATGTCCTTTCCATTATCTTCTCTTTTTATAATTATAAATTGTTTCATTTATGATTCCAGTACACCTCCTATATAGATACCATTTTTGTTGTATACTGTTATCATTTATTATCTTAATCCTTTTGAAGTATTTATTATAAATTATCTTAAATTGGTCAATATAATATCTATTTCAATTTCTTTCTGACCATCATCAATGCAAAGCCAAGCAGGTTCTGTCCTCTCCATAATGACAGTTCCAGACGCTTTGGATCTGTCATTGACAGCCCGATCCCCCATACTTTATCTTTTACAGCACATTCCGCCAGAAATGCATCACCTGTGTTAAGTAATGCATCACTTAGTTCTTGATTCTGGGAAAATTTCTCTACCAATCCCTCATATACTATTATCTGACGCATTCCACTCCAGATTTGATCATTATAGTTTGATACAAGACGCCCAAGTTCTTTAATTCTTGTAACATCATCCGTCTGCAATATCTGCTTTGCAATTGTTTCATCATGGAAACACATTGCCTTGCCGTACATCATATATTGTTCCATGGATGAAAACTCAATACCATTTTTCGTAAAATTTGATAAATACCAATTACTTAAAAATCCATATTCTTCTGTTGGATTATGAAAACCAATAACTTTTTCCATACTATCTCCACCTTCCAAACTACAAACTCAAGCATAAATAACTCAATTTATTATAACCCAGAATCACAAATCCGCCATATATTTAATCGAACTACAAGTAACATAAAACGCACAGCCTGTCAAAAAACAATCTGTGCGTCTACCGTCATCTGCCGATATTTACTTTTAATATTATTCCATATTCAAAACTTCTAACCTTACAGATCACGCTGCATTTCTTTTGTATGAAATTCTACACCAGCTTACTCAGCCTGCGTATCCGAAACACTGACCTTATGGTCATACCATTTTCCTTTTGTGCCGATCAGTGCAAAGGTCGAACTCTTTCTCTAATGCTTCTACCGGAACGTCAAAAGCATATACTTCCTCTTTGGAACCATCAGAGTATGTAACTTCTTCTGTTGTTGGCTGGATCAGTTTTGCTCCATCCTTCTGTGCATCTTCTGCAGTTCCTAAGAAAAGATTTACAATGTTCTGGGATGGCATTACGATGTGGAGTGTCATTTTTCCGTTTTTACCGTAAGTGTTCCACGTCCGTCATATGCTTCATTTACATGAAACATGCTGCTGTCGGTATCGAATTTTGCAGAGTAGGTTCCATCTGCAAGGACATCACTGTTGCAGATGCTGTTGTTGCGATATCCCAAGAGAATCGATGGCTGCTTTTGGTATGTGCTACATAAATCTGCTGAATCGCATCGATCTCACCAAGTCCTGCGATCTGGCAGTCAACACTTTCAAAGTTTCCGCTTGCAACAAACTGGCTCTTCCAGGAATCGTCATCATCGCCAGCCATATCGTTATTGGCGTGATCTCCGGCTACGACCATTAAAGGACGAAGGATCACTTTTGTGTAACCGGCTTCTTTTACTGCTGCGATCACGTTCTCACATGCTGTCTCTTCCGGCTCACCTTCTACTGTTCCGATGAATACGTTGTCATAACCTAATTTTTCCATCTGGGCAGCCATCTGGCTGTAGCTTACTTTTTGCAGTGTGGGAAGTACCATGTCCCATGAATACAAATGCTGTACCATCTTCTTTTTTTGCTGCCTCTAAGGAATCAAAACCTGCAGTTTTTACTGCCTCTGCTGTGATGGCTTCTGCAACGGCTGCTTTATCTTCATTGACAACAGTTGCATCGTCTCCGACTTCGCCGAGCAATGGTTCAGCAACTGTAACTGTCTCAAATTTATCCTTTGTATCCATCTAATGCATCTACGAGTTCATCATACTCTGCACCATGCATCAAATGAGTTGGCTGAACAACCAGGTTCTTTACACCATTATCAATAGCTCTCTGAAGTGCCTGATCTACATTATCGATTTTTTCACCATCTCTTGCCTGTACATGGTTAATGATGATCTGTGCCGTGAATGCTCTTCTTACAGACCAATCAGGATTTGCTGCCTGCAGTGCTTTTTCCACACCACCGATATCCTCTGCCCTGCTGTCGTTGAAGGATGTACCAAAACTTACCACTAAAAGCTCGTTCTCTCCGATTCCGTCCTCATTCAAAGGATCATCCTTGGATGCATCTCCTGTATCTCTTCCGAAATAATCCGGGATCAGCATTTTCTCCCTCTACAAGTTCCTTCTGCGCATCTGTCAGCTTGTCCCATGCTGCTTTTGCTGCTGCACACTGCTCATCTGTGTTCTCATTTCTGGTCTGCACATAGATGGCATCGATGAGTCTTTGCAACTTCGTCTGCTGCGGCCTGATCATCGACCTCTTCACTCTCTGTCTCAGCAGTTGTTTCTGTCTGTGGCTGTGTTGTCTCTGTCTCTTTCTTGCTTCCGCATCCTGTAAAAAGGGCTGCTGTCATTGTAAACGCAAGAACAAGTGCAAGTGTTTTTTCTTCATTTTTTCTCCTCTTTGTGATTTACTTCTGCTTCATAGAGATCTGTACACAAAGAAAAAATATTATGCCCTATCTTTTATAATACGGCAAAAAAATCTCCGGTCAGATGTCCTGAACGGGTAAAAAGTCAATGAAAATCAGGCTTTTGTCAGAAAGCCCTCTAAACAGTACGACCAATTACTCGTGATCTGGGAATTCATTTCCCTGTACCAGACGATTGGCAGGTTTCCTGGCTGAAAGATCCTCATACAGATTCTGCCTTCCCAGTGCCATGCACCAGTGGCTTTCCATGCGGAAAAAGAATCTGCACTCCCTTATCACAGTGACGAGATCGTACAGGAATCACACCTGTTTCCCTTTTAACCAGTCTGGTCTTAACAAAACCGGCTGGCACCAACTGTCTTCTCTATGAAACTGTCATTTTTTACGCTTCCACACCGCATGAATGATATAGCGGTCTAAAGCCTTATCCATGTTAGCACACCCATGTTTTTTGCAATCTCAAATGTGTTTTTCTGTTCTTTCCAAAAACCATTTCACAAACTTTGGATCTGACGGATAATACAGATGTGGAAAGCCCCAGAAATGATCGTCCGATGCATGAATGCACTTCCAGCTTCTTCCGGTCACCGGTTTTGTGACAATGCAATCCTCTCCATTCGCTGTGCTGTCGAAATAGTGGAACTCATGCGCCTTTATTTTTTCCGGTTCCGGTCTTTCCGCTGTTCCCTTCTCCGTGAGCCCTTGCGGCAGTTGTACTTCCACATAACCAAAACGTACCAGTTTTCCCGTGTACTGACACTCTGCCGGGATCACACCAACCATAGGAAAATTTTTTCCGTCTTTGTCTGTGAGTGTCTCATGCAGATACATAAATCCACCGCATTCTGCCAGGGAAGGCAGATGCTGTTCCAACGCTTCTTTGATCGACTTTCGCATACTCTCATTTTCCGCAAGCTGTTTGGCATATAATTCGGGATAGCCGCCGCCTAACAGTAAGCCATGAATGTTTTCCGGAAGCGTTTTATCATGCAGCGGTGAAAAAATACCAGCTCTGCTCCATAGTGTTCCAGCATTCTTAAGTTGTCACGGTAATAAAAACAGAACGCTTCGTCTTTCGCCACTGCGATGCGGCGCGGTATTGTATTTGTACCGGAGTTCTCTCTATCATATAGTTTATTTTTTTTCATTGGAGATTGCTTGCAAAAAATTTTAACTTTCCCAGATGCTTCTTTTTTCTTCCAAATTTTTTTTTTCTGGCTTCATTTCATTTTCTTGCTCTATTTCATCTTCTAGTTTTGTTTCATCATCTTCTACAGTTTCTTCTTTTCGCAAAGCGCATTCCGCAATCCCGATCATCGCATCGACATCCACATATTTTTCCAGCAATTGTCCGGCTTTTTCCAGCTGAAAATTCAGTTCTTTCATTTCTTCTGGCAGGATCAGACCCAGATGTCTGGAACCGATTGTCAATTCTTTTTCATTTGGAATACATCCCAGTGCTTTTATCGAAAGTTCTTCTTCGATCAATGGTGCAATGGTATCAAAAACTTTTTACTTGTCCGGTTTAAGATAACCCCTTTGATCAGCTTCTTCTCGTCATATTGTAAGAATCCTGCAATAAGCGGAATTACAGATTTTCCCCATACCATGCGCATCCACTACCAGAATAATCGGGACATCCAGTGTCTTAGCCAGATGGTAAGAAGAACCTTCCTCCCTGATACCGCCAAGTCCATCGTAAAGTCCCATAACACCTTCTAACACTGCGATATCATGCCCCGGCAGTTCCATCTCATATAACGCCTGTATCTGTGATACATCTGAAAAAATGTATCCAGATTTTTGGATGGAATTTTTAACACCTGTTCATGAAACATCGGGTCAATATAATCCGGTCCACACTTAAAGGACACCGGATGTTTTTCCTGCATAATAACTGTTTTAAAAAGCACATGTGATGGTTGTCTTTCCACTGCCGCTTTTTACCGCAGCGATCATAACTTTAGGTATTTTCAATCCCATTTAAGATACCTCCCCGGTAAAATCAAAAGAGCAGATGTAAATTGGATTTTTCTCCCTGCATCAGATGATAACCGCCGACTGTTTTCGCACGGGATACCTGCACCTGAATGATCTCGAGATCCGTGATACGGCTGTCTGTTTCCAGCAATGTCAGTTCACGGATCGTCTCTAAACTGATACAGTTGATCACAATCCTCATTGCATGATTTTTTTTTCATACAAAACATCCAGAATTTCTTTTAATCTGCCACTGCTTCCACCGATGAACGCATGTGTCGGATGCTCACTCCGTTCTTCTGTCTTAAGACAGTCCGGTGCCTCACCGGCGATTACCTGAATATTCGGCAGAGCGAATTTCTCGATATTTTTCTGGATCAGTTCCAGTGCAAGAGGCTTTTTTTCTATCGCAAAACCCGGATCTTCCCCTTCTTTTTGCGATCTCCACTGCGACAGAACCTGTTCCGCTTCCGATATCATAGCAGACGGAATCCTCTTTTAAATGCAATTTGCAGATGGACAACGCTCTTATCTCTTCTTTCGTCATCGGAACTTTATCCCGCAAAATTCCTCATCCCGCATCCCACAGGTAACTGCCTTTTTTTCTGCATCCGGATTTAAGATGAGACATATATATAATCCGGTTTCTTCCACATGCTCACATGCTTCCGGCGTTAATGCCAAAACTTTCTCCTGCGGATAGGACAGCTGGAAACCTGCAAGTACCTTACAGTTCTGCAAATGATATTTCTGTAACAGTCTGCCGAGTTTTTGCACATCCTCTTTTCCGGACATCAGCAAAAATGTTTTCGCAGAAAAACGAATGGTCTCTGTCAGATTTCCGATCCACTCTGTCTCCGCTCCGTGTCCATGGATACTTAAAACAGCCGCATCCTGATAACTGTACCCGGTCAATGCCGCAAAATAGGATACCGATGAAATTCCGGGATAGATACGCACACTGCTGTCACTTCTGCCCTTCAGTGTTTCATATAGTTTCCCGCATCCGCTGTAAAAACCGGTATCACCGGAAAAAAGAATGACCACTTTTACCCCGCAGCCGGATAACCGGTCCAGCTCCGGGATGATATCCGCTGCGAGATAATAGGGATAACGGACTGCCTGCTCATTTTTTATTATCCTTAGCAGCCGTTCTGCTCCGAAAATGTAATCTGCTTCCCGGATTTTTTCTGCTGCTTCCATCGTGAGCGTCTGCTCATTTCCCATACCGGTTCCGATGAGGGCGATCTGGTTTTTTATTGTTTTTCCTGTAATTTTGAAATTTTTCTGCACACCTGTGTAAATGTATCACCACTGTTTTGTTTTTCCGGATTGCCGATCACACAGGCAGTGATTCCTTCCGCCTCGGCTGCTTTTATTTTTCCAGAAATCCCCCGGTTCTGCCACTCTCCTTTGTGACCAGATACTTTATATCAAACTGTCTAATCAGTGCGCGGTTCATCTCCAATGAAAAAGGACCCTGCATCGCAATGATCTGTTTTCCACAAATACCGTTCTTTTCACACAGCGAGAGGCTCTCCAATCCCGGCAATACACGGACAAACAGGCGGTCTTTTAACGCTTCCTTCCGACTGTACGCAGCAAGATCTTTGCTCCCGGTCGTGAGCAGGATGTTCCCATCTGTGGAGCTTAAGAAGTCTGCACATTCTGTGGCGTCACTGCACAGTATCACATCTGAACGATTTTCCTGTATTGTGTCCTTATTTAACGCAATATCCGAAGTCTCCCTCTGCAGCCTGATATACGGAATCTCCGTATTTCTCAGGCTTTCCCTGATGTTTTCCGAAACTGCCGTTGCAAACGGATGCGTTGCATCCACCACCGCTGCCACCTCGCTCTGTGCGATGAACTTCTGCATTTTCTCCAGATCCATCCTGCCTTTATGAACCGTAACTCCTTCCATCTCCGGCATGACGCTCTCACCATATTCTGTTGCCACGGAAACAATACAGTGGATTCCATTTTCAGACAATGTCTGTGCTAACATGCGTCCTTCTGTTGTTCCTGAAAAAATAAGAATTTTATTCATGAATTTCTTTCTCCTGTTTGCACGGTTGTCACATGCAAATTAAAATACGGCATACTTTAAACCGCCGGATCCGGCAGCACATACCCTCTTGGTGTGACAAGTTTCCCACCTATGATTTTTGTTCTGGAATTTCCAATAAATACCGTTGTAAACATATTCACCTGACGCTCCCGCAATTCTGCGAGTGTGCAGACTTCACAGGCTGTGTTTTCTCTTCCGATGTTTTCCATATAGCCACAGGCTCTCTCCGGCTCCACTCCGTTTTTTTGTAAAATGTCACAGGCCCTCTTAAGATAATCTGCCCTGTGGTGGCTGGATGGATTATAGATTGCCATGCAAAAATCACCCACCGCCGCTGCCGCAAGCCTTTTTCGATAATCTCCACGGTGTCATAAGATCACTTAAGCTGATGACGCAGTAATCGTGGTTTAGTGGTGCTCCAAGCGCCGCTGCCCCACTGTTTGCCGCTGTGATTCCCGGGATCACCTCAAGTTCACATCCCGGATGCGCTTCCGACATCTCATAGAGCAGGGATGCCATTCCATACACGCCTGCATCCCCACTGCATACCATCGCAACCGTTTTTCCTTTTTCTGCTTCCTCAAAACACATCTCACAGCGTCTGACTTCCTGTTTCATCGGTGTGGATAAAAATTTTTTTTCCGATATTTAACGCCTAATAATTTTAAATACACCGGATATCCGACGATCACATCGCTGCCGCACAATGCATGATCTGCCTGTGGAGTCATCATTTCCCCGGTCCCAGGTCCCATTCCCACGATATAAATTTTACTGCTCATCGATCCTGTACTTTTGCCAGTTCTCTTTCCAATTTCCAGTCGTATTTTACAATTGCGATCGTCATGCCATTTTCTGCCTGCTTCCGCAAAATGAAAGTTCCTTCTTCGTTTGCCGCTTTCATTGCAGCCCGCTCGCAGACATTGTCTACGCCTGTCTTTTCTTTTCACAAAGGAGGACTCCTGAAAGTCTCCCTTTACCTGTTTTAACTCCTCCGCAGAATAGGTAAAAACGGAATCCGGTTTGCCATGCACCACCGCAGCAGGCCTTCCTCTTCTTTTTTCAGATCAATGGAAGCTGCTGCGCGCACAAGTCTTTTTTTCAATGCCTGCATGATCCAGCCACTTTTGTATAAATGCATCCAGTTCTTCAAAGCTTTTTCCCTGCGGCAGCCGATTCCTAAAATATATTCTCTCGGCTGCAATCCGAGTACTCCTTGCTCTAAGTCTGTTTTCTCTGATGAGATCACAATATCCGGCGTTTTTCCATCCAGTATTTTGGCTGAGACTTTTGCGATTCCCTCCCGGTTATAAATGGAAAGACCACATTTTTTGCAAACAGATCCACAGAAAACGTATGATTCACATCGGTTGCCGTTGTGATGACCGGAATCCCACCAATCTGCCCTGCAATCTGTTCTGCGAGCTCATTTGCACCTCCCATATGCCCGGAAAGCAGTGGGATCACAAAAGTCCCTGCCTCGTCTGCCACAACCACCGGACTGTCACTTAGCTTATCCGACACAAATGGTGCGATCATGCGCACTGCAATGCCACAGGCTCCAATTACAACAATGGCATTTTTCTCTGCAAACTGCTGTCTTGTCCAGTCAGATAGCGATAATCCAAGTTTTTTGCTTCTTCCGTTTTCGTGCCCACAAAAGCTCTGTCTGATTTTTTCTGCAAGTTTTGTTCCGTTCTCTGTAAACGTAATGATACTGATATTCATTCTTTTTTCCCTTGATTTTTTATCTTACGAAATTCCGTCTCAAAATCCGGGGCGCATACAGTCTGGATTTCCATAATGCTGATGTGCCACAATATCTCCCCACAATGATCAGCGCTGTTTTTGTAATGTCATGCGCTTTTGCCGTCTCTTCTAACTGTTCCACCGTGCACAGATACGCTTCTTCCTCCGGCCAGGTCGCCTTGTATACAATCGCCGCCGGTGTGTCTTTCCCATACCCGCCTGCGATCAGCCGTCTGCTCAGCTCTTCCAGCATTCCTGTACTTAAATAGATTGCCATGGAAGCATGATGCTGCAAAACTCAATGCTCTCTCTCCGGCACTTTGTTCTGCCTTCCATGCGGGTAATGATCAATGACTGGGACACTTCCGGCAAAGTATATTCCAGATTTAACAAAGCTGCAGCCCAAAAAGGCGCTTACTCCCGGACAGCTTTCATACAAAATACCTTTTTTCATCCAGCAGATCCATCTGTTCCCGCACTGCTCCGTAAATGCTCGGTTCCCAGTGTGAAGCCGCACGGTCGTAAGCTTTTGTTTTTCTGCCTCTTCCATGACAGCGAGTACCTCTTCTAAGGTCATGTATGCACTGTTATGTATCTCACACTCTTTTTTGCAATAAGATAAAAGTTCCGATTCACAAGCGAACCCGCATAAATCACCACATCCGCCCTAACAGACGTTCGTAACAGACGCATTCCACGTACCGTGATAAGATCTGCCGCTCTCGCTATGGTCCTGCCCCCACAAAATAAACCATTGTTTTGTTTCCTTTCTTATAAATCACATTAATTCTGTAAAAACTTCTCTGCTCCAGCGGATTTGCCAGCTCTCCAAATTCATTGGAGTAAAGGATAACCTCGATCTGCATTTTTCCTGCCGCCCGTTTGTTCAGATAAAACATGATTTTTTGACAGCAGCTCCTGCATCACAGCATCTTTTTTTCCCACAGGCATCCAGTTTCCTGACTGCTTCTTCCGTGGTGACATTGCAGGATTTCCTCTAAAACCGGATAAGGCACCTGATTTCTCACAGAAGCTGCGGCAAGCACTTCCATACGGCAGTCTCCCTCTCTGGAATGTGTGTTCATGATTCCTCCTGCCACTTTCACAAGCTTGCCGATATATGTCCTGTGAGCAGCATTTTTCAAATCCAGTGGTGATCGCCATATCAATGGTGTCTCCGATAAAATTACTGCACTTTACGCTCCGGTCAAGGTCGTAACCATATGTTTTTTCATGTAATCCAGCCCGTAATTACCGGGCGAAACAGCGGCAATCCCATAACCTTCTGCCTTTTCTGGTTCAATTCCACTTTGATCGTATCAAGAAGCGCCTGACTGCTCATCGGTTCTACGATCCCGGAAGTTCCCAAAATGGAAATTCCCCGACGATCCCAAGTCTCGGATTGAAGGTCTGCTCCGCCAAATGTTCTCCGTCGGGCACCGAGATCGTGATATGAAGTTCTCCGGAGAAATCTGCCAATGTGCATACCTCCCTGCACTTCTTTTTCGATCATCTCCCGCGGCACATGATTAATGGCTGCATTTCCGACCGGCTGGTCTAATCCGGGTTTTGTCACTCTGCCAACACCCTTTCCACCGTCAATGCAAATGACTGCCCTTTTTTTCCTGCATCGCTTTCACATGAATGCCTGAAAATTGTCTGTTATTCTGCCCCGGTATTTTTTCTCCCGGTCTGCAAAACGCACCGTGGAAAAAATGAGTGTCCCGGATGTAATATCCGGATCATCTCCACTGTCTTTTCGTACTGCGCAGGTAACTTCTGTTTCACTTCTTGTAGTTTCAAGTATCTCTGTTTGAAACAGAATCCCCTTTCGGTGTCTGTATTGTTATATTTTGTTTTAACTTTCCTGTTCAGTAGCATATATGTCTGCTGCTTTTGAGGCAGCCGCCGCACAGCTCCCTGTTGTAAATCCATATCGCATCATTCATCCACTCTTGCATGATTTTCTTATGATCTGCACGGCAACTCAGCAGACCAGCGAATCATTAATTAAATTTACATTTAATTTTTATCTCGAAGTTCATATAAAAGCGCATTGCAGATTGCCGCTGCAATATTACTGCCACCTTTTCTTCCCCGGTTGATAATATACGGTACATCCGTTTTAAAATCAGATCCTTTGCAGCCTCCACATTCACAAATCCAACCGGTACTCCGATAATAAATGCCGGGCGGTATTTTCCACTCTGCATCATTTCATATAATTCGATCAATGCTGTCGGCGCATTGCCTATGGCAAAGAGCACCGGTTTTTCTATCTGTGCTGCTTTTTCCATGCTCACAGCGCCCTTGTGACACCGCGCTCTTTTGCAATCTTTGCCACCTCTTCCTCTGCCATAAAACAGTGTGCCTTCTCCACCGTATTTTGCCAGTTCTTTTTATTCACGCCGGCAAGTGCCATGTTTGTATCGGTGACAATGTCTGCACCATTTTGTATCAGTTTTTTGCGATCCTCGACCGCATGGTCTGAATAAGTCATGGTCTTTGCATAATCAAATCCGCACTGGTATGGAATGGCTCTCTTGGTCACAAGCTCCTGCTCTTTTGGAAGAACGATTCCTTTTTCCTCCAGCTCCTGTGAGATTATGGCAAAGCTTCGTTTTTCGATGTCCTGTGGTCTGACGTATTCTATGTTTTCCATCTGATGCTCCTTACTTTCCTGCAGTGATGATATGGGTGATTGCGAAACTCTTTATAATCTATTCGATTAGAAAATCAACAAAAACATTCAAGACACGCTCTCGCTATGTGTCACTGCAGCGGTACTAAGAAGCCAGTCACGACTTGCAGTCGCACCTGCCTTCTAAGAACCGGCGGTTCCCCAATGTCTTTCATGTCTTTGTTGATTTTTCACAATTTAATTTACACTTTGAAGAGTTTCTGCATTTATCCATAATTGTATCCTTTAATTGTGCAATCAATTTTTCATTCTCTTTATGTGTCTTCACAGCAATACGATAGTATCTCTGTACATAGTCCCCGGTAATTGCTACAGTCACGAATTAAAATTTTTTCTTCAGCAAATCATTATAGAGCTGACGCTCTGTCTTTATGAGCAGGAAATCTGCTTCCCCGGGGTAGACTTTGATCCCCAGCTTTTCCAGTTCTGCCCTTAGATATGCACGCTCTTTTCCAATGTATGAAATGGTCTTGTTACAATATTCTGTCTCATCTAATGCCGCAAGTCCTGCTGCCTCCGCAATTGTCGAGATGTTCCACTCCGGCAATTGATTCAAAATCTGCCCTGTCTTGTTCTGGCTGCCACAGAATAGGAAGCCGAGACGCACGCCTGGAATCGCATATAACTTTGTGAAAGCCTTCACAATTATCACATTGGGGTATTCCTGTAAAGAATGTGTTTCAAAAATCCCCTTTTCCTTGTAAATTCAGAAAACATTCATCTATCACAACGGTTATCTTTTTTCCCAGCATCTGTCACATATTTTTTCCAGCAGCACGTCTTCTATTGTATTGCCAACCGGATTATTCGGGTTCGCCAGAAATAATAAATCCACATTCTCCTGCAATTCCTGCAGAAACACTTCGGTCAGGCAGAACCCGTCCCTCTCTTTCATCTCATAATAGGAAACCTCTGCCTCTGTCACGTTTGCTGCTTTCTCATAACCATAAAAGGATGGCGCCGGTATTACAATTTTTCCCGGTTTGATCGCATGGACGACTGCCACAAATAACTCAGATGCTCCGTTCCCACACAAAATATGTTCCTCCGGGATATGATAGTGCGCTCCGATTTTTTTCAATCAGTTTCGCATGATGAATGTCCGGGTAATGCTCACAGAGTTCCAAAGATTCCTGCATTGCCTCCTTCACTTTTTTCCGGTATTCCAAAAGGATTGATATTTACGGAAAAATCCAGTTCTATTTCATTTTGATAAATGTCTCCACCGTGTATGACCGGACGCATTTTCTCTTCTCCTCTCTGGTCTAAGAAATAAGCAGAATTACCAAAAGCACCAACAGACAGATTGCTTCACACAGGACAGCCGTCGCATAGAGCAGACGGTCTGCACGCTTAATATCCTCTGTCTCCACTGCTCTTTCTGCATCCCCGATATAAGGCTTTTCCACGATTTTGCCAAAATAGCTTGCATTTCCCGCAAGCCTGATTCCAAGGGCACCTGCACACACCGCTTCCGTCTGTGCCGAATTGGGGCTCGCATGTTCAGCGATCTCTCTTAAAAATATACCATGCCCGCTTTCCGTCAAACTCTTTTCCACATAAAAACAGGAAACCACCATGAGCAGTGCGCTGATCCTTGCCGGGATGTAGTTTACGATATCATCCAGTTTTGCCGCAGTTCTGCCAAAATACAGATATCTGTCATTCTTATATCCTACCATGGAATCCATGGTATTGACAGCTTTGTAGAAAAATCCAAGGATTGGACCGCCGATCGCTGTGAAGATCATCGGTGCGATCACGCCATCCGAAGTATTCTCTGCCACAGTCTCGATCGCAGCCTTTGCAACGCCCGTCTCATCCAGACATTCCGTGTCTCTGCCAACGATCATGGATACCGCTTTCCGTGACGCCGCAATATCCCCTTTTTTTCAGTTCCTGATAGACTTTCATACTCTCCACCTTCAGGCATTTCGTGGCAAGGATCTGGTAGGTCATAATGCTCTCGATCACAGCACCAAGATAAGGATGCAGTCTGTATGCGCCAAGTAAGAGCACAGCCGTCACAAACGCCGTACTGCTCAAAACTGCAAGTACAAGCAGCATTCCTCTTCCTTTGTTCCTGCTCCGGTGTGGTATGTTTTCTTCTGTTTTGCTGCCGAGAAGTCTCTTTTCCAGAAAACTGATCCAATTTCCGATCAGACGGATTGGATGCGGCAGCCAGTAAGGATCTCAAGCAGCAGATCCATGAGAAATCCCGCCAGCATAGCGGCAATATGATAAATCATGATTTAATTTCCTTTCTTATCTATTGTAAATGTTCACTTTTTGAGTCCTCACATCCTATCTTAGTCAGACTTGTTATCTTCCAACTGCCCTGGATCCATTCCAGCACAGTTTCATATCCTTCCCCGTTTTTCACCTGAAAATCAAAAATATTCCCCTCCGGTAAGACTGCTTAACACCGCCATGATCGTACCACCATGCACTACGGCTGCGACTGGGATTTCTGTTCCACGATCACTGTTCAGATATCGCGGATCTGTGTCGTTTTGTATTCCGGTGTTCCTTTCTGATCTTTTTAAAATATCATACATCATACGGTCAAAACCTTCCATGGAACGCCGGATAAACTGCTCTCTCGACTCTCCGCCGGGAAATGGCAGTGTTCCATTGCTGTCGATCCACTTCTGATAGCAGGGATCGTCCTTTAATTCCTCATAATTTTTTCCCTCAAACTGCCCGAAATCCATCTCCTTCCATTCCGGGATCAGAATTGGATTTCTCTCAAAAAGCAGTTCCGCTGTCTGAACGCAGCGTTTCATCGGAGATGTATACAAAAATTCCGGTGGACTGGAAAAATATTCCTTCTTTTTTTTCCTGCAAAAGACGGATTCTGTTTCAGACAACGGTTCATCTGTTTTTCCAAGATAACGGTGTTCTCCGTTCGCCTGTGTCATACCATGTCTGATCCATGTGATTTTTGCTTTTATTTTATCTTCTGTCCTATTCCACATATGATGCGCTCCACTGTCTCCGCTTCCCCTGCAAGCCGGATAAATAATCTGCCGACACGTTCCCTCTATTCCCGCTCCTGCTTCTCCATCGGCACAATGCCGTTGCCGATCTCGTCGCAGATAAAGATACAATCCGGGTGTTCCTTATAATATTGCAGCACAATCTCTTCCGCCGGTTTTCCCTCCCTGTAAAAGCTGTTTCACCCAGAGATGCAGATCATTTACAACGGGCACCTCCTGCCCTTTCAGCTTTTCCTGCACATAGGCAAGCTTGCCCTGCGCATATCCTCCGATATATAATTGCATGCTTTTTTCTCCCCTTCTGCCGAATACTATTTTAAAAGTTACAAGAAATATCCGGCCACCGCAACCGCAGCTGCCGCAGCCGCCTCACAGACTGTCACAAAAATCCGGCAGTGTCACCGTGATACCACCAGCTCTTTGTAACTTTTCTTTTTAAAATAAAAGAAACTGAGCAGCGCCGCCCCGATTGCCGCGGCTCCATACCATCCGGATACGAGCAGCATAAGTACCACACAAAGCGCTGCCTGAAAATATAAGGCTGCTTTTTACCCTGACTTTCTGTGCACTGGAAGCAAAAGGTATACAAAAGCCCCTCTTTTTTTTGCCGGCTGCAATGTCATAACTGCAATCCCACTAAAGCATCTCGCCAGAAAAAATACGGCTGCAAGCGCAGACACTGCCTTTTGGGTATGTATTTCTGAAATTGCTGCGATATCGATCATATAATAAAGAGCCAGCATGATCGCCGCAAACGCACCGATATGGGAATCTTTTAAAATCTCCAGCTTTTTTTCCCGGCTCTGGTACGAATGAAATGCGTCCATCGTGTCCATGTACCCATCCCATGAAATCCACCGGAGATCATTAACGGAATTGCCGCACCGATCAGTGCATAGCAGACATTTCCTACCGCAAATTTCTCACATAACACCGCCCATCCGAAAAAACATTCCGATCACCCCGCCGATCCACGGAAAAAGCACATCATATACTCCATGTCCTCTTCCTTCCACTCGAACTGCGGCACGGGATTTTAGAATAAATGGAAAATGCGATTGCCATCGCTTTTAATAATTTCATAACTTCATCCTTTCAGCTCCACCGGAATTCCAACCACGACCTCTGCCACCCGGTCTGCCAGATGCGCAAGTGCTGCATTGATCCTGCCAAGTGCTCTCAAATACTCCATTGTTCCGGCGTCATAGATTACACCATCCTCAAATACATTGTTCGTGACGATCACAAGGTTGTCGAGTTTCTGTGAAAGAGTCTGTATCTCAGATACAATTTTTCAACTACTTCCTCCTCGGATTTCATTCCGTCTTTCGTGAACATTTCATTTGCTGTGAGATTTGACATACACTCAAGCAGCGCCGATTTCTTTTTCTGAGCTGCCCTGCACTTTTCTCTCTGTCTCCTGCCTGTATTGCGCCTGCTCTGCTTTTCCTGCACATGCAAACTGGATTTTTTCCTACATTTATCGGGCTTTCGATCGTAAGAAACCCTTTTCCTGCCCGCAGTTTCCGATGCCGCTCTACTTTTTTTCGCCCTCTGCATCATAAATCTGCATGGTTGCAATATAGTATCTGATTCCTTCGCAGGAAGACAGCAGGCTTTCTGCATATGCAGATTTTCCACTGCCGCTTCCCCCTGTCACCAATGTGATCATCCTGATAACTGCACCTTTCTGTCACATATAAAATATTTATACGGACTTTATCAAAATCTGTGATACTCCTCAATTTTAAAATCGCCAAACGTAGCCCCTGTCTCATATAAACTCATGGCAATATCTAACAGTGAAAACATCATGACTGCCCCGTTCCCTCTCCTAATGCAAGTCCTGCATCCAGGACCGGAGAAAGCCCCAGCTCCCGCATCAGAAGTTCCGAAGCCGGTTCCTTTCCTTTGTGGGAGGGAATGATAAATTCTTTTGTTCCCGGGCAAAGCCGCTCTGCTGTAAGCGCTGCCACCGCACTGATGACACCGTCTGCCACGATCGGCATATGGTATTTTGCACCACCTAAAAACACACCGCAAAGCCCCTGCGATATCCAGCCCGCCGACTGAGCATAAAATACGCATCGGCTCAGTCTCTCTCAACTGATATTTTTCCAGTGCCGCTGTGATCACTGTCTTTTTCTGGCAAGCCCTTCATCACTTAATCCGGCGCCCCGTCCTGCCACGATCTCCGGCGGAACGGAAAGCAGAGCTGCTGCCATCGCCGCACTTGTCGTCGTATTGCCAATTCCCATCTCTCCGGTGCCAAGCAGCGTATATCCAGCTTCTTTGCACTCTTTTACAAGTTCCATCCCAACCCGGACCGCCTGCATGGCTTCTCTCTCTGACATCGCAGGTTTTAGCAGAAAATCATTTGTGCCTTTTTTTACTTTTCTGCTGATGACTCCCGGAAAAATCCGGTCGGTGTTCACACCGATATCCACCGGAAAAACCTCTGCGCCAACTGTTTGCGCCATTTTGCAGACCGAGGTATTTCTTTTTCCGAGATTCTCTGTCACCGCTGCCGTGATCTCCTGCCCGGACTGGCTGATGCCTTCCGCCACAACGCCATTATCTGCGCACATGACGATCACTGCTTTTTTCGCAATATCAATCTCTGGCGACCCAAGAATTGCCCCTGATCCTTGCGAGAAGTCCCTCAAACTCCCCCAGACCATCCAGCGGTTTTGCCACACGATCCCAGTTTGCTTTGATTTCCTGCCCGATTTTTTATCCGGTTCCTCTATTTTAAATTCCATTATTTTTCCTCTTTATGCACTGCACATTTTTCGTTACTGTTCACTCGTACCTCGTTCCAGTAACAACAGTTCTGTTTTAAATCGCAGCTTCCCGCAGCATTGCATACACTGCTTCCATATCCATGGACTCCCGCAGACCGTCTGCAAGTTTATCATACTGCATCTGCTTAAACTGCCCGTAACTTATCATCTGCCCGGTATCCAGCGCCACACCCTTCCGTTCAGCCAGGATACCAACCAGTGTCTCTGCCAGCGTTCCCTCGTCAAAGATGCCGTGAACAGATGTTCCGTATACGTTACCGTAAAAGATTCCGTCGTATTTTACACTGCCATCTGCTTCGTTTTGTATTCTGCATACATAGCCTTTTCGTCACTTCTGCTTTCCGGCTGTCTGACATTCTCACTGTCTACGATACTTTCACTGTCTACGGTACTGCCCATGTGGATCTCGTATCCGCGCACGCTCTTTCCGGAAAGACCAGAGAGTGCTCCGGAAATTTCTCCAAAAGTTCCCGTTACCTGTGTTCTTGTTTTTTCCTGTTTCAGCTCCGTCGCAGCCGGAAGCAGTCCCATACCTTTCATGCTTCCACCGCTTTCCACCTGATATGGATCGCTGATCGTCTCACCCAGCATCTGATATCCGCCACAGATTCCAAAAACAATGGTATCCTGCGCTTTCTTTTTGATCAGCGCCTCCAGACCATTTTCCCGCATCCATTTCAGATCGGCCATTGTATTTTTACTGCCCGGAAGCACGATCATGTCCGGGTGGTGTAAGTCTCTCACACTGTCCACATAGCGCACGGAAACCTGCCCGATCTGCTCTAAGACAGACAGATCCGTAAAATTGAAATTTTGGATAACGGATGACTGCAATATCGATCAGGCCTTCTCCTTGCGGTCAAATCTGCTGCTTGCTGTCCTCGTCATCAATGGATAGCTCCATATAAGGCACAACGCCCACGACCGGCACATGTCCCCGCTCCTCCAGCATCACAACGCCCGGATCTAATAATATAGTTTTATCCCCGCGGAATTTATTGATGATGAGCCCTTTTACACGTTCCTTTTCCGTTTTTTCGAGCAGCATCAGTGTTCCGAGAAGTTGTGCAAACACGCCGCCCCGGTCAATGTCTCCCACAAGAAGCACCGGTGCATCCAGAAGCTCTGCCAATCCCATATTGACAATGTCATTTTCCCTCAGATTGATCTCTGCCGGACTTCCTGCGCCTTCGATCACGATAATATCGTTGTCTTCTTTCTAACTCCCGGAATGCCTTTTTAATTTCCGGGATCAACTGTTTTTTATACGCAAAATAATCTCTGGCGCTCATATTTCCAAGTACTTCGCCATTCACGATCACCTGTGAGCCGACATGTGTGGTCGGCTTTAACAGAATCGGATTCATTGCAGCTACCGGCTCCACCCCTGCTGCCTCCGCCTGCATCACCTGTGCGCGTCCCATCTCAAGCCCTTCCTTTGTGATAAAAGAATTCAGTGCCATATTCTGGGATTTAAAAGGTGCCACCCGGTATCCGTCCTGTTTGAAAATCCTGCAGAGTCCTGCCACGATCAGGCTCTTTTCCTGCGTTTGACATCGTGCCCTGCACCATGATCACTTTTGCCATAATTCTATCTCCATTCCACAGTCTTCTGCCTCCTGCAAAGCTGTCTGTTCAGCCACGTTCTGTGATCCAAATACTGGCAGCAGATCACCTTTCTGCATGCGCACATCACCTGTTTTGCCGCCTCATAATGTTGCCTCTCAAAGTCCTGATACGCCTCCGCAGCGATCACCTGCACCGCAAGCGCTTCTGCCGCCGGATAATCAAGATCATTTTTCCTAAGATCCCCACTGCAAATGGAATCCCGTTTTCTGAAGCTCGCCGGAACAGAAAACTTCCCGTACCATTTCCGGCGATCACAAATACCTCCGGTATGCCCCCCGCATTTTTTTTCAGTTCCACGCAACCGTTTTTCTCCTGAAACGTTCCGTCCGTGATCTCATAAAGCTGGATCGACAAATCCATCGGTAAAGACTTCCTCCGGCGTTCCATAATGCTCAATGTTTTCCCCTTTGACGCAGACAATTTTGTCCGACACACGCTCTGCAAGATCAAGTTCATGCAGCGACATGAGAACACCAATTTTTTCTTCCGCGTCATCTC
>VOFB01003949.1_pt1 | contig 58468 bp, 92 predicted proteins | sample 5384141 | NCBI WGS metagenome assembly VOFB01 (sample SAMN12384721, study PRJNA508395) | human gut metagenome | isolation source: healthy gut A | host: Homo sapiens
CGGCGGTGTCGCCGATTTTGTTCCCGAGGGGATTATGCAGGACATTGTGCGCCGAATTAGAAAGGGAGAGTAAAAATGGCAACTTTAGAGGAACTCATTAACCGCATGTATGATATGGTGCAGGACGCAAAGGGCATTCCGCTGGCAGGCGAGAAGTGCATCGTAGAGCGCGACCACATGCTGGATATGCTGGACGAGCTGCGTGAGGCTCTGCCGAACGATCTGCAGCAGGCACAGGAAATTGTTGCAAAGCGCAGCGAGATGCTGGCATCCGGCAAGCGCGAGGCTGAGGCGATCCGCCGTCAGGCTGAGGAGGATGCACGCCAGATGGTCTCCGAGACCGAGATTGTCGTAGCGGCACGCCGTAAAGGCCAAGGAAGTACAGGGCAATGCCGAGATTCAGGCTCGTGAGCTGCGCCGCGTGGCCAATGAGTACTGTGAGGATACCCTCAAGCGTACCGAGGAGGCAGTGGCTCTCGGTCTGGAGGAGGTCCGCAAGGCACGCCAGCGCTTCAAGAGCATCGCAAAGTAAAACCGAAATGCAGGCAGTCACCTTCGGGTGGCTGCTTTTTTCGTGTTCTTTGCGGTACCGGCACAACGGGAATTCTGCGCAGCCTTTCTCGGCACAGGGTGACTGGGAGACACGAACTGCGTGAGCGTGTTCGTTTCTAACGAGCGGGAGTTTTTCGCCGGATAGGCGAACGGTTCTGCCTGCGCGGCGGGCGCACAAGAGGGTAGACACCAAGGTTTCCACCCTCTTGTGAATCCCCCTTTCCTAAGAGAGTCTGGCGCAAACCAGAGAGCGGCGACCGCTGCGAAATAGAGGAACGGCAGTTGGGTTACCGTTGCGTGCCTTTCGTGAAAAAATTTGCAGTTCACAGACAGCGTACTGCTACACATATCGGCAACTCTACACTGGGTGCGGCATGACAGTTCCGCACAATTCGCTTACGCGTTGTTGCGGATGGCACTTTTGCGAATTTTATTTGATAACAGCCGTCACCTTGTCTGCACCACCACCACCCACTCCTCACCACTGGCGCCGAAAAAGAGAACCTCACACCCACTTTGCGCCACCGGGCTGAAAAATGTCCGGCTGAAATTGCACAAAAATACACACTCTGTGGATAAGCTTTGGGATAACTCTCCACTTCACAGTAAAATGCAGGAAAACACCGCGCACGAATACAATCGAACAACTGTTCGCAAAAATTGCGAAAACTATAAAATTTGCAAGAAAAAACGCCCGAATTTTTTTCGTGCAATAATGCAAAAAATATCTTGCAATCTATTCTCCGTACCGCTATAATAAAATCAAGGTGGAGAGATGTGGGGTAAAGTGTCACAAATTCCACCAAAGCGGAAGGGCAGGTGTGAATGAGTGAAGGGCGAATATAAGCATTCCATAGACGCTAAGGGTCGTCTGGCAATGCCGGCCTGCTGCGCGAGGAGCTCGGCGAGCACTTCACGGTCACCAAGGGCCTCGATGGCTGTCTGTCCGTCTATCCGGAAGCGGAATGGAAGCGTCTGGAGGACAAGATCCGCACGCTCGGCAACGGCGAAAGGCAAGACGCGTCAAGCGCTACTACTTCGCCAATGCGTTCGATGCACAGCTCGACGCACAGGGCCGCATCCTCATTCCCGCAAACCTGCGTACCTTTGCTGAGCTGCAGAAGGATGTTACCGTGATCGGTCAGCTCGACCACGCGGAAATCTGGAACAGCGACAAGTGGCGCGCTTACAATGACGAGATCGACGCGGAAGTTGTTGCCGAGGACGTAGAAGATATTGATTTTTAACAAAAGGGCAGGGAACTATGGAATTTCATCATGTATCCATTTTGCTTGAGCCTTGCCTTGAGGCTCTGCAGATCAAGCCGGACGGCGTTTATGTGGACGCCACGACCGGCGGCGCCGGTCACATCGCTCCGCATTGCGGAGCGTTTGCATGATACCGGCCGTTTGATCTGTATTGACAGAGATGACGAAGCACTCGAAAACGCGAAGGACCGCCCTCAAGGATGTATGGCAGCGTGTCACACCGGTCAAGAGCGACTTCCGCGATATCGACAAGGTGCTCGAAGGGCAGGGACTTGCAGGTGCGGACGGCATTCTGTTCGACCTCGGCGTTTCCTCTCCGCAGCTGGACCATGCCGAGCGCGGTTTTTCCTATATGCAGGATGCGCCGCTCGATATGCGCATGGACCGGCAGCAGAAGCTGACTGCGTATGATGTGGTAAACGGCTGGAGCCGCGAGGAGATCCGCCGCATTCTCTTTGAATACGGTGAGGAGCGCTACGCACCGCTGATCGCAGCGGCAATCGAGCGCGAACGCGCAGACAAGCCGATTGAGACCACGCTGGAGCTTGTCCGTGTGATCAAGGGCGCCATGCCCGCGAAAGCACTGCGCGAAAAGCAGCATCCGGCGAAGCGCAGCTTTCAGGCGATCCGCATTGCGGTAAACGATGAGCTGGGTGCTGTGCGGGAAGCGATGGAAAAAGCCATCGACTGTCTCAATCCGGGCGGCAGACTGGCGGTCATCACCTTCCACAGCCTGGAGGACCGCATCGTCAAGGCGGCTTTTCAGCAGGCGGCACAGGGCTGCACCTGTCCGAAGGACTTTCCGGTATGCATCTGCGGCAAAAAGCCGAAGGTTCGGCTGACGCCGCGCAAGCCGATTCTGCCGGACGAAAGGGAAATTGAGGAGAATCCGCGCCCGAAGCGCGAAGCTCCGGGTTTGTGAAAAAATCTAAACCGAAAAGCAAATTCAAAAGAAAGGAAAGCGCAAGATGGCTTCTGGCAGGAACAACGCGGCAAGAAAATATGAAGATCAGGTTCCTGCACAGCGTGAGGTACAGCCGAAACGCCATCTGCAGGTAGCGGCAGCACCGGTCAAGAAAAAAGAAGCACCGCCGCAAGCCTGCTGTGATGCAGGGCGTGTACCCGTGCATTTTTCTGGTGGCGATCACGGCGGCGTTTATCCTGTTCTGCCAGATGCAGCTGACCCAGCTTACCGCGGAAGCGAGTGAGCAGAGCGACCTGCTCAGCGAGCTGCAGTCGGAGAATGTTTCTCTGACGACCAAGCAGATGAACAGCATGAACATGGATGAGGTAGAGCAGTACGCCACGGACACGCTCGGAATGATAAAGCTGGACAATTCACAGATCGAATATGTGGAGCTGACCAATCCGGATCTTGTCACCGTTGCAGACGACAGCATGACGCTGCGCGGTCTGTGGAGCGCACTGGCAGCGCGCTTTTCCGCACTTGTGGAATATATCCGATAAGCAGTTGAATACAATGCGTACAGGGGAGTGAGAGGTGGATAACTTCTGACTCCTTACGCTTTTTCAGGAACAATATGGAGGCTGACTAAATGGCAGTTAAAGGGACCCAACCATCAAATGCGCACGCGTATCCGCGGACTGACCGTGCTGTTTGCACTGATCGGTTTCGGGCTGGTAGGCGTGCGGCTGCTGTATATGCAGGTATTCAATGACGATTTCTATGTGCAGCAGGCGACGGCGCTGCAGACGCGCGACACGTTCATCACGCCCAACCGCGGCAAGATCTACGACGCGAATATGCAGGTGCTGGCAGAGTCCGCCGCAGTAGAGCGCATCACGATCTCCCCAAAGGCGGTCGTAGACGAGGACAAGGTGAAAAAGGGTATCTCGGCAGAGACGCAGCAGCAGACGCTTGCGACCATCCTGTCCGAAACGCTGGATGTGGATTACGATACCGTAATGGCCAAGATCCAGAAAAACCAATTCGCAGTACGAGATCATCGCGCAGAAGGTCGATAAGGACGTATCCAAGGAACTGGATGAGAAGCTCGAAGCGGCAGACTGCACCGGCGTCTACTCTGAGCCGGATACCAAGCGGTACTATCAGCATGGCGCCTTCCTGTCTGCGGTGCTGGGCTATGTCGGCAGCGACAACAACGGCGCTTACGGTCTGGAATCCGAGTATAACGATGAGCTTTCCGGCACGGCGGGCCGTCTGGTGCGCGTGCAGAACCGGCAGAACAGGGATATCATGCCGGAGACCCAGCAGTATATCCCTGCGACGGACGGCAATTCGCTGGTGCTGACGATCGACAGCGATATCCAGAACTATCTGAAAAGCACCTCGAGACCGCACTTGCCGACAATCCGGAGGCGCGAGACGGCGTTTCCGGCATTGTTATGAACGTCAAGACCGGTGAGGTACTGGCAATGGCCAACCTGCCGGACTTTGATCCGAACGATGCCTACAAGCTGACGAGCGACAAGTATATCAACGAACTCAAGAAAATGTTGAGAAAATCCTCAAGGAAGAGAACGTCAAGGTCGAAATTCCGGATGCATGGTATACGGAAGGCGGTCTGGACAACCTCTGCCGGAGGCGATTCATGACAATTCCGATCTGGTAGATGCGCTGGGCAGCGCCCGCGTGAATATCCTGATGAAAACCTGGCGCAATCCGGTTATCGCGGATAACTACGAGCCGGGCTCCACCTTCGCTGATGACGGTCTCCACCGCGTATGATCTGGGTGCTACCCATGCCGAGGACACCTACTACTGCGGCGGCTCCCTGCAGGTGGAGAACTGGGAGATCAAGTGTGCAAACACAAGCGGCCACGGCATGCAGACGCTGACCGAAGCCTTGATGAATTCCTGCAACGTAGCGATGATGCAGATTGCCCAGAGCGTCGGCATGGATCGGTTTTACAACTTTTACAAGGCGTTCGGCCTGACCGAGCCGACCGGCATCGACCTGCCGGGTGAGGGCAAGGGCCAGTTCCACAAGCTGGATGTTGCCAGTGACTGGAACGAAGTCGCACTGGCGACCGCATCGTTCGGTCAGCGCTTCACGGTAACGCCGATTCAGATGCTGAACATGGTCTGCGCGATCGTGGACGACGGCAAGCTGAAAAGCCGTATGTTGTCAAGAAAGTGCTGGGCGGAGACGGTTCGGTCAAGTCTACGAACGAGACCGAGGTGGTCCGTCAGGTCATTTCCGAGGATACCTCCGCTTACATGCGCGGGGCGATGGAGCAGGTTGTCGCAAACGGCACCGGCAAGAACGCGTATGTGCCCGGCTACCGCGTCGGCGGCAAGACTGCGACCTCCGAGATTCAGCCCGAATACGACAGTGACGGCAAGGTGCTCGATACCGAGGACCGCTACACGGCCTCCTTCATCGGCGTAGCGCCGATGGACGACCCGCAGATCGCGGTTCTGGTCGCCATCAACGACCTGCCGGAATCCGCAACGCATACCGGCGGTACGATCGCCGCCCGGTTGTCGGCCGCATCATGGAGGATGTGCTGCCGTATATCGGCATTACGCCGGTCTATGACGACAGCGAGAGCGACCGCCGCGAGCTGACCGTGCCGAGTGTATCCGGCAAGACACGCGACGATGCGATTTCCACGCTGTCCGACGCAGGCTTTGACTGCATCATCAAGGGCGACGGCGATACCGTCACCGATCAGGTGCCGAATGCAGGCATGCGCATTGCGGCCAGCGGCAAGGTTATCGTCTACATGGGCGAGGAAAGCCGACTGAGGCCGTTGAAGTGCCCGATCTGTCCGGTATGTCGCCGGATGAGTGCCGCGATACGCTGGAGGAGTACGGTCTGTACCTCAAGCAGAAGGGTGTTTCGTCCGCGCAGATCACAGGCGACACTACCGCGACCAAGCAGAGTCCGGAGGCCGGTACCAAGGTAAGTCTCGGTGCGGTTGTCACGGTAGAATTTTCTGATACAACGACGGTCAACGACCGATAGGAGGAAATTATGAAATTACAGGAACTTTTGAAGGATGTAGCAGTGAAAACAGCACTGCCGCACAGGATATCGAGATCAAGGAAGTGCGTTACGACTCCCGCGCGGTACAGCCGTGCGACCTGTTTGTAGCCATCCGCGGCTACGCGACCGACGGCCATAACAAGTACATCGCCAAGGCGATGGAGCAGGGCGCGGCAGCCGTTGTCTGCGAGGAGGCGCCGGAGGGCGTCCCCGCAGTCGTTGTGGAGAATTCCCGTATCGCGCTGGCTGAGATTGCGGCAAACCGCTTCGGTCATCCGGCAGAGAGCATGGTCATGATCGGTGTGACCGGCACCAACGGCAAGACCACCACGACCCACCTCGTCAAGCACATGCTTGAGGACGCAGGCCCAAGGTGGGTCTGATCGGCACCAACCAGAACCTCATCGGTGATGAAGTGATCGAAACCGAGCGCACCACGCCGGAATCCTACGAGTTGCACGCACTGTTTGCCCGCATGAGAGACGCAGGCTGCACGCATGTGATCATGGAGGTTTCTTCGCACTCCTTGGTGCTTGACCGCGTACACGGCATTCCGTTTGCGGTAGGCGCGTTCACCAACCTGACGCAGGACCATCTGGATTTCCACAAGACCATGGAGGAATACCGCAAGGCAAAGGCGCTGCTGTTCTCCATCAGCAAGAAGGGCGTTATCAATCTGGATGATGCGGCGGCGGAGAAGATGCTCGCGGACGCAAAGTGCCCGTGTATGACCTTCTCCTGCGGCAAGCCGGAGGCCGATCTCGAAGCGACCGACCTGCAGCTGCACGCGGACGGCGTGGAGTTCACCGCACAGTATCAGGGCGAAAAAGGCAGACGTTAAGCTGCCGATTCCGGGTCATTTCTCGGTCGAGAATGCACTGACCGCGCTCGGTATCGTGCTGCAGCTCGGCATGCCGCTTGCGGATGCGGCGAAGTCCATGGCAACCGCAACCGGCGTCAAGGGCCGTGTTGAGGTCGTGCCGACCGATACCGATTACACCGTGCTCATCGACTACGCACACTCGCCGGACGGCGTGGAGAACGTGCTCAAGGCCGTTCGCGGCTTTGCAAAGGGCCGTGTCGTTGCTCTGTTCGGCTGCGGTGGCGATCGTGACCGTACCAAGCGCCCGAAGATGGGTAAAATTGCGGCGGATCTCGCGGACTTCTGCGTTGTAACGAGCGATAATCCGCGCACCGAGGAGCCGAAGGCCATCATCGATGATATTCTCGAGGGCATGAAGGATTCGGATACGCCGATGCAGGTCATTGTCGATCGTCCGGAGGCGATCCACTGGGCACTTGCACACGCACAGAAGGACGATATCATTGTGCTGATGGGCAAGGGACATGAGACCTATCAGGAAGTAAACCACGTTAAGCACCACATGGATGAACGCGAGATTGTAGCGGATTATTTCGCGTGATGGGGACTTCAAAAGTCCCTATCTACGGAGAACGGTTCCTAAGGAAACCGTTCTCCGAAACCCGAATGACGCTCGGCGCTATCCTTGCGCGGCTTTGCTGCCGCGCTGCGCCCCAAGGCGGCTGGGTCGGGGAATAAAAACCGAGCGCTATCCTTGCGCGGCTGTGTTGCCGCGCTGCGCGATACATGCTCCCGGTTTTTATGAAATTGCAGGCAATTTCTAATTGAATACCATGTGCAAGCACATGGTCGTCTGGGACGGGAACGAAGACACGGTTTTCCGAAAGGAAAACCTGTCTTAAATAACCGCCGCAAGCAGCGGCGAGATTTGATAATTATTGGGGAAACGGCATGGAACGATTTACATTAGCGCAGGCGGCGGAATGGACAAAGGGCGAAGCGAGAGGCGAGGCGGCTCTGACGGCGGTCACGACCGATTCGCGGCAGATCCCGCCGGAGGCGCTGTTCCTGCCGATCAAGGGCGAGCGGTTTGACGCGCACGATTTCATCGGCAAGGCGATCGAGAACGGCGCGGCCGCCGTGATGAGCCATCGAGAAAACGAGGAATATCCGGTGCCGGCGCTGTACGTTGAGAACACCTCGCAGGCGCTGCTCGACCTTGCAGGCGGCTACCGCACGATGTGCGGCGGCAAGGTCGTCGGCGTAACAGGGTCGGTCGGCAAGACCACCACCAAGGAGCTGCTGTATGCCGTTCTCTCGCAGGGCTTGCGCGCACAGAAGACAGAAGGCAACCTGAACAATGAGATCGGTCTGCCGCTGACGCTCATGCGTATGACCCAGGATACCGAAGTGCTGGTAGCAGAGATGGGCATGAACCATTTCGGGGAGCTGTCCCGTATGACCGCGGCCGCGCAGCCGGATATCGCGGTTATCACCAATATTGGCACCTCGCACATTGAATTCCTTGGCTCGCGCGAGGGCATCTGCAGGGCGAAGCTCGAAATCCTCGAGGGTCTGCAGGAGGGCGGCGCGGCTGTTCTCTGCGGCGATGAGCCGCTTCTGTGGGACAAACGCGAGAGCCTCGGCTGCAAGGTGGTAACTTATGGCATCGAAAAATTCCGCCTGCGACCTTACTGCGGACTTGCACAGCGACGGTACATTTGATATAGTAAATAACGGTCTTGCCGCGGCGTACCTGCCGGTCGGAGAGAAATTCACCGCGAAGCTGAGTATTCCGGGCAAGCATAACGTGCTCAATGCACTGGCGGCGGCAGCCGTCGGTCTGCTGCTCGGTGAAACACCCGAGCTGATCGCGCAGGGACTTGTCAGCTATCAGGCGAGCGGCATGCGCCAGAACATTTATGAGCAGGATGGCTACCAAATCTATGCGGACTGCTACAACGCAAGTCCGGATGCGATGGAGGCTACGCTGTCCGTGCTTGGCGGCATGGCCGGGGAAGGCCGCCGGTTTGCGGTTCTCGGCTCGATGCTCGAGCTTGGCGATTACGCCGAGGAAGGTCATCGCCGTGCCGGTCGTGCGGCGGCGCAGTACGCGGACGCCCTGTACGCCTACGGTCCGGATGCAGCGGCCATGGTAGCCGGTGCCAGAGAGAAGGGCATGGAGCATGCGTATGCGTTCGATGACCAGACCGCGCTTGTCGCGGCACTGCGCGAGGACGCGAAAAAGGAGACGCGCTGCTGTTCAAGGGCAGCCGCGGCATGCGCATGGAACGCGCACTTGCAATGTTTTTAGGGAGGAAGTTGAAGCATGAAACAGGCTGTGCTTGTTTTCGCGATCGCACTGGTGATTACACTGGCTATCGGTCCGGCGGTCATCAATTATCTGCGAAAAATGAAATTCGGTCAGAAGATTCTCGAAATCGGACCGAAATGGCACATGAACAAACAGAATATTCCGACAATGGGCGGATTTATGTTCATTATCGGTATCGCGGCGGCAGTCATTATCGGCAATATCGTGATGGGTGAGATTTCGGTCTCGTCGCTTGCGGTGCTTGGCCTTGCCGTGGCCTACGGTGCGGTCGGTCTGGTCGATGACTACGCTAAGATCAAGAAAAAAGGAAAACGCAGGTCTGACCCCCGAAGCAGAAGCTGGTGCTCCAGATTCTGGTTGCCGGCGTGTTCATCCTCGTACTGTTCCTGGGGTCGAGCGGTCTGCCACAGCTGTGGATTCCGTTCACAGGCATTTCGTTCAGCTGGCCGTGGCCGCTGTATATCGTGTTCGCGGCCTTTGTTATCGTCGGCGCGGACAACGCCGTCAATCTGACCGACGGCATCGACGGTCTGGCAGCAAGCGTTACGCTGCCGGTTGCCATCTTCTTCGTGTTCGTCGGCTTCCGCCGCGGAGATATGGGCGTTGTGATCTTTTCGGCGGCACTCGCGGGTGCGCTGCTGGGCTTCCTGCGCTATAACTTCCATCCCGCCAAGGTATTCATGGGCGACACCGGCTCGCTCTTTCTCGGCGGCGCGGTTGCGGGTCTGGCATTTGCGTGTGAAATGCCGCTCATCCTGCTGCTGGTCGGCCTGATCTACATCATCGAAACGCTGTCCGTTATCCTGCAGGTCACCTACTTCAAGGCGACCCACGGCAAGCGCCTGTTCAAGATGGCGCCGATCCACCACCACTTTGAAATGTGCGGTTGGGGCGAGAAGAAAATCGTGCTGGTATTCACCGGCATCACGGTTGTGCTGTGCCTGCTGGCCTACCATGTGGCACTCGCACCGCTGTTTTAATTCGTAATTCGGAGGTAACCCTATGGCTTCGACAACTGGAAAGACGAATCCGCAGTACCGGCCGGCGTCGCGCCGTCCCATGCCGCGGAATGCGCCGAGCGGCAAACCGGCGCGTCCTTCGCGGGAGCCGGTGCCGCAGGAGCGTTACCGTACCGGCACCGCAAAGCCGAAGCGCAGACGCATGCGCAGCATGACGGCGCACATCTGGGATACCGGTGTGTTCTTCTCGGTGCTGCTGCTGCTGATCACCGGTCTGATCGCGCTGTTCTCGGCAAGCTATACCAACGCGATGTTCTACAAAGGGCAGTGCGACATACTTTATCATGCGTCAGGGCATTTTCGCCGCGATCGGTCTTGCGGCTATGATCGCACTTTCAAGTTTCCGTACCGCATGTACGCGGGCATTCACAACATCATCATGTGGATATCGGTCGCGCTGCTGATTCTGGTTGCGATACCGGGCATCGGCACATCGATCAATAATGCACGCCGCTGGCTGTTCGGCTTTCAGCCGTCCGAGATCGCAAAGCTGACGGTTATCATCTGCTTTTCCTACTGGGTGGCGCGTGACCCGAAGAGCGTGCGCAGCGTCAAGACCATGGTGCAGCCGTACGGTCTGCTGCTGGCGATGTACATCGGTCTGTGCTGTACCTGGAGCCGCATACCTCGGCGATGGTAATCATCTGCGGTATCGGCGTTATCATCCTGCTGGCAGGCGGCATGCGCCTGTGGTACTTTGCGCCGATTCTGGGACTGGGTGCAGGCGCGGTTGCAGTATTCTACGTTGCGTTTCCGCATGTACGAACGCGTTTTGAAGTCTGGCTCAATCCGTTTTCGGATATGGCGGACAAAAAGGTCTGCAAGGCTCGATGAGCCAGATCGCCATCGGCTCGGGCGGTCTGCTCGGCCGCGGACTCGGCAACGGCCTGCAGAAGCAGCTGTATCTGCCGGAGCCGCATAACGACTTCATCTTTGCCACCTGGTGCGAGGAGATGGGGCTGATCGGCGCTCTGCTGGTCATTCTGCTGTTCGCGTACCTCATTTACCGCGGGTTCCGCGTGGCGCGCTATGCACCGGATAAATTCGGCAGTCTTCTGGCGACCGGCATTACTGCCAAGCTGGCTATCAGACACTGATGAACCTGTTCGTTGTCACCGGCATCATGCCGGTAACGGGTGCGGCGCTGCCGTTTTCAGCTATGGCGGCACAGCGCTGCTGCTGCAGCTCGGCGAGATGGGCATCCTGCTCAATATATCGCGGTATATGCGGATTGACGGAAGAAATCAGGATTAAGTTATGCAAATCAGGGCTGTTTGCAGCATACAAACAGCCTTGTTTGCGGCTCACGGTACTGTCAGGCAGTACCACATGATCCGGTAAACAGGATTTGCCGGACCATGTGATCCTACCTTGCATTTGAAAAGTAACAAACAGGAGAGGGGAACTCAGTTTTGAAACTGTACATTACGGGAGGCGGCACGGGCGGTCACGTTACACCGGGTCTTGCCATTGCACGCTATTTTGAAAAAAGCAGCCGCAGACGACGGTGCGTTTTGCCGGTTCGGCACGCGGCATTGAAAATAAGCTGGTCCCGCGTGAGGGATACCCGCTGGACACCATTGAGATCATCGGCATGTCGCGCTCGATGAGCCCGAAGGGCATTCTGCACAATCTGAAGGCGGCAAAGCTGGCTGTCTCGGCGGTCAGCAAGGCGAAAAAGCTGCTGAAGCAGGCCAAGCCGGACTGCGTGATCGGCTGCGGCGGCTATGCGTCGTTCGCGGTGGTACGCGCGGCACAGCAGCTCGGCATTCCGACCGTGCTGCTCGAGGTCAACGCGCTGCCCGGTAAGGTAACGCAGATGCTCGCGAAGGACGCGGACCGCGTACTCGTTTGCTTTGAACAGGCAAAGGAGCTGCTCGGCGGCGGAGATAAGATCATTCTGACCGGTGCGCCGGTGCGCGGCGAGATTCTGGCGGCGGACCGCGTAAAGGCACGCGAGAAGTTTGGCCTGACCGATGATGACCAGCTGGTCGTATCCTTCTGGGGCTCGATGGGTGCAAAGTACATGAACGAGCACATGGCGGGTGAGCTGGCGCTCGAATGCAAAAACGGCGTGCCCTATCATCATGTTCACGCAACCGGTGCGGCGGCCCGTGAGTGGCTGCCCAGGGGATGGCGAAGGAGCAGGGCGCCGACTTTGACGCGCACCCAAACATCGAAGTGACCGAGTACATCTACGACATGGCAGACCGCATGGCGGCGGCTGACCTGATCGTGTGCCGCGCAGGTGCGGCTACCCTCGGTGAGCTGTGCATGCTCGGCCGTCCGGCACTGCTGGTGCCGTCTCCGTACGTGGCGGAGAATCACCAGGAGAAGAATGCGCGCGCCCTCGAAAAGGAGGGCGGCTGCCGTGTTCTGCTCGAGAAGGACGCCAATCCGCAGGTGCTGTACGACGAGATTCAGGATCTGCTGAGCGACCGCGACCGTCTGCACCGGATGGGGCATGACGCGACAAAGCTGGCGGCGCACGATGCAAGTGAGAAGATCTATCAGGAGATCCTCTGGGCAATCGAAAACCATGGCAAGAAGTAACAAAGAAGGGGTGCTGTGATGAGACGCAGAAGGCGAAAAAGCACACGCCCGACCAGATGGAGCAGCAGCGCCGCGGCAGGAAAATCTTTCGTGTGCTGGGACGCGTGTTGCTGACCGGCATTGTGCTGGCGGCTGCCGTGGTGGCGATGACCGTGTTCTTCAGGGTTAAGACCATTTCGGTGGAAGGTGCCGAGCAGTACGGCTCGGAGGAGCTGATCGCCGGTATGGATGTTCAAAAGGGCGATAATCTCTATTTGTGGAACAAAACCGCGTATTGTCCGACCTGATGCACAGCTTCCCGTATCTGGAAAGCGCACAGCTGCGCCGCAAGCTGCCGGATGGACTGGTGCTGACTGTCACCGAGTGCACAGCGGCGGCTGCCGTGAGGAATGAGGATAACACGTTCACTTATATCAGTGCGGGCGGCAAGGTGCTCGAGAACAACGCCGCGGACGGCGGTCTGCCGACCGTGCTCGGCGTTACGCTGAATGCGCAGATTGGGGATTTCCTTGCTACCGGCACGGATGCACACGTTGACGCTATGCTGAACGTGCTGGAGAACATGGATGCCGCCGGGCTGCTCGAAAAGATGAGCTTCCTCAATCTGAACGACCTGACCGATGTGCGCATCGGCTATGACAAGCGGTTCGACATCCGCGCAGGCTCACTGGACGATCTGACGTACCGTCTTCGGTTTGCACAGACCGTTATCAGCGATCGCCTTTCGGCATCGGATATCGGGCGGCTGTACTGGGATGCACAGAACCGTCTGCACTTTGTGCCGGAGACGGCGGAGGATGTAGCACGCTCCGGTACCGATCAGGCAGGTGACAATCCGGTGACCTCGCCGGCGTACACCAATCCGGACGGCGAAGTCGGTACGACCGACAATACGAACGGCGATGACTCGACCGATTCGAGCAGCGACAGCTCGGACAGTTCGGATAATTCGGATTATTCCGATGATTCGGATTACTCGGACGATTCGTCCTATGACGAATCCTACGATGACAGCAGCTACGATGATTCGTACGACGAATCGTATTACGATGACAGCTATTATGACGACAGCTACGATGGCGAAGGCTGAGTTTTTTCTGCTTCTACTGGCGAAAATAACCGAAAACACAGGGAAAAACACGAAAAATACAGCCTTTTTCCGTATCGCCCGCCGGTTTGCGGGAAAGACACGGAAAAGATTAAGTTTTTTTGAGGAATTCGCTAATTCCTGTTGCAAAAATAGAATAAATCGAGGTAAAATTAAAACAATAGGGGCGAAGTGCCCTCAAACGCGGTAATTGATAATCAAAGAACGATTCTTTATCATAAAACGGAGGACAACGACAATGGGTTTTGAGTTTGAACAGGGCTTGGATAACGTAGTAAACATTAAGGTCATCGGTGTCGGCGGCGGCGGCGGCAACGCTGTAAACCGCATGGTCGAGAACGGTGTACAGGGTGTTGAGTTCGTTTCCATCAACACGGATATGCAGGCTCTGAATTATTCGCAGGCCACCACGAAGATCCAGATCGGCGAGAAGCTGACCAAGGGTCAGGGCGCAGGCGCAAATCCGGAGATCGGCCGCAAGGCTGCTGAGGAGAGCAAGGATCAGATCGCAGCGGCTCTCGCTAACACCAATATGGTATTTATCACCGCCGGCATGGGCGGCGGCACCGGCACCGGCGCAGCTCCGGTTGTTGCACAGATCGCTCGTGAGCTGGGCATCCTGACGGTCGGCGTTGTTACCCGTCCGTTCGCATTCGAGGGCAAGAAGCGTCTCGAGCAGGCGCTGAGCGGCATCGAAGAGCTGAACAAGAACGTAGACTCCCTCGTTATCATCCCGAACGAGCGTCTGAAGTATGTATCCGAGCAGAAGATCACCTTCAAGAACGCATTCGAGATCGCTGACGGCGTTCTGCGTCAGGCCGTTAAGAACATTTCCGAGCTGATCACCGTTCCGGGCTTCATCAACCTGGACTTCGCGGACGTTACCTCCGTCATGAAGGACGCAGGCTTCGCTCACATCGGCACCGGCTCCGCTGCAGGCAAGGACAAGGCTGCAGAGGCTGCACGCGAGGCAATTTCCAGCCCGCTGCTCGAGACCTCCATCGACATGGCTCACGGCGTTATCGTTTCCGTTATCGGCTCTGACGATATCGGCCTCGATGAAGTTGAGACCGCAGCTACCATGGTTCAGCAGGCGGCTCATCCGGATGCACACATCATTTTCGGTGCATTCATGGACGAGAACATGGACGACGAGATCCGCGTTGTTGTAATCGCAACCGGTTTCGACAATGTTCCGAACTCCGCAAAGATGAGCATGGACGGCAATAAGGACAAGGATTCCGGCTCTACCGGTCTGTTCACCGAGGCTGCTACCGCAGCGGCTGACAGAAGCCGGCTCGCGCATCCGCTTCCAAGCCGTCGTCCGATGTTGGCTCTGACGATGCTGCATTTCATGTTCTGATGCGCATCTTCGATAAGGACAACCGATAACCTAACTGATAGCTATTCAAAACAGCCCGTAACAGGGCTGTTTTGTCAGGTATGGGAAGGTTAATTTTAGATGAAATCCATATTAAAGGAGAGTGATCACCGTGAGTACGGACCCTGGAAGTAGACAGATGAATATTACTCGCGGTGGCATTTTCGAGGAGTGCCGCTGCTGAAAGGCGGTATAATATGGTTGAATTTTTTTCAAAACGGTGGACGGCCGCATCACAGAAGTGAGCGAGTTCACCGAGGGCTGCTGGGTCAACATGGTGCATCCCAGCTCGGACGAGCTGGAGCAGATCGCGCAGGCGGCTCAGGTTGAGGAAGAGTTTGTTCGCGCGGCGCTCGACCCGGAGGAAAGCTCGCGTGTCGATACCGAGGACGAGCAGCTTCTCATGATCGTCGATATCCCGATGGTGGAGAAAAGTTCGGTCGAGGACGGCGGACAGATGTTCACCACCATTCCTATGGGCATTGTTGTGGCGCAGAATGCGGTCATCACGGTTTGTCTGGAGGACAGCATCATCCTGCGCTCCATCGCGGAAGGCGCGGTAAAGGGCGTGCATACCTCACTCAAGACGCGCTTTGTGTTCCAGATTCTGCTCCGCATCGCGGGCCGGTTCCTGAAAAACCTGCGTATGATCGAGCGCGACTTTACCCGCATCGAGAAGCGTCTGTACGACTCCCTCAAAAACGAGGAGCTCATCCAGCTGCTCGGCCTGAGTAAATCGCTGGTTTACTTCTCCTCGTCCCTCAAGGGCAACGAGGTTACGATGGAAAAGGTGCTGCGCGGCCGCGTGCTCAAGCTGTATGAGGACGACCGCGACATTCTGGAGGACGTGCTGATCGAGGTCCGTCAGGCCATCGAGATGGCCAACATCTATTCCAACATTATGGCGGGCACGATGGATGCTTATGCTTCTGTTGTTTCCAACAATCTGAATATCATCATGAAGGTTTTGACCATCCTGACCATCATCATGACGATTCCGAATATTGTGTTTGGTTTCTTCGGTATGAATATCGGTGAAGGACAGATACCGGGCGACTGGGTCTGGTGGATGCCGCTGGCCATTACAGTGGTAGGCTGCTTCTTTGCATGGTGGATGCTGAAGAAGAAAAATCTGGACTGATACAAGCTGCGCTTCCTGAGAAATACTCGGAGGCGTTCTTTTTTGCCTTCTGTACGCATAGAATGAAGCAAAAGCAGGAGGGACAATGCCATGATCGTTTTGCGGCAAAGGTGTCGGTGAGGAAAATCGTAGTAGGCGTGCTGGCGGTCGGGCTGGTGCTGGTCGGCGCGGCAGCGCTGCTGCCGAAAACGGCAGAGGCGGATACTGCGGTCAGCGCTGAAGGTGCAGCGCTTAGTGCAAAAGCTGAAAACCAACGAGGACAGAGTAGCGCTGCTGACCGCATGCGGCTGGTCGGTGGAGAGCGAACCGGTCGGCACACAGGAGGTGCAGATACCCGACACCTTCGACGAGGTATATGAGCAGTACAACGCTATCCAGCAGGCGCAGGGACTGGATCTTACGCCGTATCAGGGCAAGCGCGCTACGCTGTACACCTACGCGCTGACCGCCTATCCTACCGGAGAGCAGGGCGTGACCGCCAACCTTTTGGTACGCAGAAACCGCCTGATCGCAGCGGATATCACATCCGCACAGACGGATGGATTTGTGCATGGCCTGCTGGATATGCCGCAGATCTGACAGCGGCGGGCAATGACTTCCGGAAACTGCATAACTGTGCAATTCAACGAAAAAGTTATCATAGGTTTATGGTATCTATTGGTAACTTTCGGGGATTGCACTTTTTTTGCATTTAGCTATTGTGCAATTTGCGAAAAAAGTGTTATCCTTATAAAAGAAATGTATTGGCGGAGGGGACAAAATGCCACAGATGCGATTGGACAAATTGCTGTCCCACCTGAACTGCGGCAGCCGCAAGGGAAGTGCAGGCGCTCATTCGTGGGGGACGCGTCTCGGTGGACGGCACTGTGCAAAAAGATCCGGCGTTCAAGGTCGATCCTGATCGGTCACAGACGGCGGTGGATGGCACCGTGCAGCGCGCTACCGCGCACAGCGGTACTATATGCTCAACAAGCCGATGGGCGTTATCACGGCAAGCCGCGATGAGCGCCACGATACCGTGCTCGAGCTGTTTCCGGCCGAACTGCGGCGCGGCCTGTTTGCGGTGGGAAGGCTGGACAAGGACACCGAGGGATTGCTGCTCATCACGGACGACGGCGCACTCAGCCATGCGCTGATGAGTCCGAACCGCCATGTCGAAAAGGAGTACGAGGCGGTCGTGGACGGCGCACTGGCAGCGGATGCAGTCTTGCGTTTTGAACAGGGCATGACCCTGCGGGACGGCACGGAATGCAAGCCGGCGAAGCTGGAAATCCTCGAGACCGAACCGGAGCTGAGCGTGCGTGTGACGCTTAAAGAGGGCAAATATCATCAGGTCAAGCGCATGATTGCGGCAGTCGGCGGCACGGTAACGGCGCTAAAACGTCTGCGGCTGGGTGGTCTCTGGCTGGATAAAACACTCGCGCCCGGCGAATTTCGGGAACTGACACAGGAAGAATTGGAAAAACTTGCCTCGCAAACCTGAAAAACTTAAAAATCTACAAATTTTTTGAATTTTGTACAAAAAATGCGCGGACATGTGATATAATGACTTAAAATGTATAGGGAACTTTTGGTGTTCTTGTGAAGAATGTCATAGGCAGAATCACCATTAGCGGTGAGAACACCATAAGGAGTAAGCGTTTCGGCGGACGGATGCGGAGTAAAAGCGCCGGGGCGCGTGAAAAAAGACAGGGAAAGGTGATGGAAATGGCTTCGAGATTGTTCCAGTCGATTGTTTTGCAGATGAAGGATACGGTGGATCGTACGATCGGCATTGTTGACGCAAGCGGTGCGGTTGTAGCATGTACCGATCTGCCTCGTATCGGTGAAATGCGGGAGGAAGCAATCACTGAGCTGGGCTTCGCCGGCGAGATCGTTCGTTTCGGCGGTTATACTTATCATACAACGGGTGACCGTGCGTCGCGTCTGGAATACGCCGTATTCGTACAGGGCGAGGACGAGCTGGCGCGCAGCATCTGCTCGCTGGTTGCGGTTTCGATCAACAATATCAAGACGCTGTATGACGAAAAGCACGACAAGGCTACCTTCGTAAAGAATATCATTCTGGATAACATCCTGCCGGGCGATATTTATATCAAGTCCCGTGAGCTGCACTTCGGCAACGATGTGCCGCGCGTGGTATTCCTCGTGCGCCAGCAGGCGCCGGCCGATGTTGCCGCGATCGACGTGGTAAACGGCATGTTCCCGGACAAGCAGAAGGATTTCGTGCTGCATATCTCCGAGACGGACATCGTTGTAGTCAAGGAGGTCAAGGCAGGCAGTGAGATCAAGGATCTGGTCAAGCTGGCAGACTCTATCGAGGAGACGCTGCTCAGCGAGCTGTCGGTCAAGTGCCTGATCGGCATCGGCTCGGTATCCTCCCAGATGAAGGATATCGCAAAGTCCTTCAAGGAGGCTACGACCGCAATCGAGGTCGGTGCGGTATTTGACACCGAGAAGAACATCATCAGCTTCGAGAATCTGGGCATTGGCCGTCTGATCTATCAGCTGCCGATCACGCTGTGCGAGATGTTCCTGTCCGAGGTATTCCGCAAGGATTCGATCGACTCGCTCGATCAGGAGACGTTGTTCACGATTCAGAAGTTCTTCGAGAACAACCTGAACGTATCCGAGACCTCGCGTAAGCTGTTCGTACACCGCAATACGCTGGTGTACCGCCTGAGAAGATCAAAAAGCTGACCGGTCTGGACCTGCGTGAGTTCGATCACGCGATCGTATTTAAGGTAGCGCTCATGGTTCGAAAATACCTTGCAAGCCGCGAAGAAGGTACCAGATAATCGTTGTCTGTTCATAAAATCTACACAGAAAAAACGTAAATTGTGCAATAATGCCACAGTTTGTCGGCTTGCGCATAAACATGATATCTGTTATAATAGACAAAGGTGTATATGTTTACACCTTTGTCTTTTTGTTTGCTGGAAGGCGAAAATGCCCAATCCGGGGCATTCACACGCCTTCTGCGTTGGCACCGAGGAGGATTGCCTGTGATACGAATGAGTGAAGCCACCGTGGTTTACGAAAACGGGACCCGGGCGGTGAACAAGGCGAGTCTGCGTGTAGACGAGGGAGAATTTGTCTTTCTGGTCGGCGCGTCCGGCTCTGGGAAAACCACGATCATCAAGCTGCTGACCGGTGAGGTTCGGCCGAGCGAAGGCCGCGTTATCGTCAACAACTACGATATCGGCAGAATGAAAAAGCGGCAGATTCCGTATCTGCGCCGTACATTGGGCGTTGTCTATCAGGATTTCCGCCTGATCAACACCAAAACCGTTTACGAGAACGTCGCATTTGCCATGCGCGCCATCGGCGCCAAGGGCAAGGCCATCAAGCAGCGCGTGCCGTATGTGCTCGATCTGGTCGGTCTGGCCGACAAGGCGCACGAGAAGCCGATGAATCTTTCCGGCGGTGAGCAGCAGCGTGTCGCAATCGCGCGTGCGCTGGTCAACAACCCGCGCCTCATCATCGCGGACGAGCCGACCGGCAACCTCGATCCTGCGCGTTCGCTGGAGCTGATGACCCTGTTTGAAAAGATCAACGAGTTTGGCACGACCGTGCTGATCGTAACGCACGAAAAGGGTCTGGTAGACGAATTTGAAAAGCGCGTTGTTGTGATCGACAACGGTGAAGTCATCAGTGATCAGACAGGTGGGTATTATCAGATATGAGATCAATCGCTTACTATTGGAAGGAAGGCCTGCGCAACATTTTCAAGCACGGCTTCATGTCCGTGGCGGCCGTGGTGATCATGGTCTTAAGCCTGCTGCTGACAGGTACGGTTACGCTGGTGGCCTACAACATTACGAATAACATTACGAGACTGCAGCAATCCAACCAGATCGTAGTCTGGATCGACGATTCGCTTACCACGCGTGAGGCGAAAACGCTGCAGACGCAGTTCGAGAAGATTGACAACATTGCGTCGATCGCCTTCGAGGACCGCGATGTCGCGCTGGAGCAGTACCGCAAGGAGCTGGGCGACGACGCAGACATCCTCGATGATCACAACGCGGATAACAATCCGCTGCGCAACAGCTATGTGTTCACCCTGAGTGATTCCATGCAGGCGGACGCAACGATCAAGGAAATCGAAGCGGTTGACGGCGTTGCAAGCGTGCGTGCGGATGAGGATGTTATCCGCAAGCTGATTCAGATTCAGCGCGTGTTCAACATGATCGCGGCAGCTATGATCGTCGGTCTGGCTGTTATCTCGATCTTCATCATCTCCAATACGGTAAAGCTGGCCATGTTTGCCCGCCGTGAGGAGATCTCCATCCAGAAGATGGTCGGTGCGACCAACTGGTTTATCCGCTGGCCGTTTGTCATCGAAGGCATGGTGCTCGGTCTGGTTGCCGGCGGACTGGCCTTCCTCGCGGAATGGGGTCTGTACACCGAGCTGTACAACGTGGCAGGAACGGTTTCGCTGTCCTCGTTCCATCTGCTCTCGTTCGATGTGCTGCGCTGGTGGGTGCTCGGCGTGTACTGCGGTGCAGGCGCGTTGTTCGGCATCGGCGGCTCGGTAACGAGTATCCGCAAGTTTATGGATGTATAACGACTGCATAAAGGAGCGAATATTTCAATATGATGAAAAAGAAAACCGTGCGCCTGATCTCCTGCATTATTGCGGGCATCCTGGTTGCAGCGATGGTGTTCTCGATGATCGCCTCCGGTCTGGTTTATGCCGGTGCGGTGAGCAGTAAGGAACTGAAAAGCAAGCTGTCCGATCTGGAGGATCAGAAGGCATCGGTCAAGGCGGAGCTGGATAGTCTGGCAGGCAAGGTGGATGAGGTTGCAAAGACCCGTGCCGCCCTGCAGAAGGAGATCAAGCTCACCAAGGAAGAAATTACGACGGTAACCGCGTATATCGACCGCCTGCAGGACCAGATCGACGTCAAGACGACCGAGCTGGATGCTGCGATCAAGGCACTTGACAGCAAGAAGGAGCGTTTTTCTGAGACTGTCCGCACGACGTATGAGCAGGGTGAGACCAGCTATCTGGAGGTCCTGCTGAACGCGTCCAACTTCTCTGATCTTCTCAGCCGTCTGGAGATCGTTTCTGCGATCATGGACGATAATAAGAAGATCGTAGCGGAGTACACCGCTGCCAAGGAGGATATTCAGCAGAAGCGCGATGATCTGCAGGCTACCCAGGACGAGCAGGTACAGTATCAGGAAAACCTGAAGTATAAGGCTGAGGAGCTGAAATCCAGCGAGGAGCAGCAGAAGGCACTGCAGAAGAGCCTGCAGGCGTACCAGAAGGAGCAGAAGGCCGAGTACGAGCGCATCACCAGCGAGATGGACACCGTAAGTGACCAGATCGCAGAGCAGTCCCGCAAAGGAAGCTGCTGCGGCAGCAGCAGCGGCAGCGGCCGCAAAGAAGAAGGGCGGCAGCTCGTCCTCGTCGAGCGGCAGTTCGGCAGGCAATCTGAGCAGCGCAACGCTGACAAGCGGCACGTTCACCTGGCCGCTTCCGGGTTACACCAATAATTCGAGTGCCTATGGCTGGCGTGTACATCCGATCTACGGTACCCGCAAGTTCCACAAGGGCGAGGATATTCCGGCACCGACCGGCACACCGATCGTAGCAGCTGCATCCGGCACGGTTACCACCGCAGGCTGGGTTTCCGGCTACGGCAACTATACCGTTATCAATCACGGCGGCGGCGTCATGACGGCTTACGGCCATCAGTCTGCCATCCATGTTTCGGTTGGCCAGAGGGTAACCGCCGGTCAGACCATCGGTCTGGTAGGCTCCACCGGCAACTCGACCGGTCCGCATCTGCACTTTGAGGTATATGTAAACGGTTCGACGCAGAACCCGATGAGTTACTTCAACTGACACAATCATATAAAAGGGGAGAGTGTAACGCTCTCCCTTTTTCTCGTGGAGGAGGACAAACCATGAAAAACTGCGGGAGAGACAGGTCTCTGCGGATGGCGCTGACCATGTGTGCCGCGGCAGGCGCGATAACGGCAGTCATCTGCCTGATTTCCACCGGCTGGAACACCAACGAGGTCGGAAAAAGCTGCGCGAGATCGACCGGCTGGTGTCGGACAAATACGTTGGTGAGCTGGATGCGGACAATGTTGCGGATTACGCTGCGGCAGGCTACATTACCGGTCTGGGAGACAAGTGGTCGTCGTATATTCCGGCGGAAAACTACGAAGCCTACCGCATGAGCGGTGAGGGCAAGGGCTGCGGCATCGGCGTTTCGGTGACAAGCACCGAGACGAGTATTCGCGTTACGCTCGTGTACGATGATTCGCCTGCGGCGAAGGCAGGCATCGAAAAGGGCGATTACATTCTCGGTACGGGAGATCTGACGACCGAAAAGGACGGCTCGAGCGCGGTTATCAGCGCGATTTCCGGCAAAGAGGGGACCGATGTGACCGTCACGGTCAAGAAGGCAGATGGCTCCGCCAAGGAGCTGACCATGCAGCGTGCCGTTGTCACGCAGAAGATGGCATGGGGAAAAATGCTGAATGATAAAATCGGCTACATCCGCATCGAGAATTTCCATGACGGCTGTGCCGATCAGTTCAAGACGGCGCTGCAGTCGCTGACCGACAGCGGCGCACAGTCGCTTGTCATTGACGTGCGCCATAACGGCGGCGGCCGTGTCAAGGAGATGAGCGCGGCACTCGACCCGCTGCTCGGCGAGGGCACTATTATGACGCTGCGCATGAAAAACGGCTCGGAGACCGTTTACACCTCGGATGCGGACTGCATCGACCTGCCGATCGCGGTGCTTATTGACGACCAGAGCATTTCGGCGGCGGAATTCTTCGCGGCAGCCCTGCAGGAGTACGACCGCGCAACGCTCGTCGGCACGCACACCACCGGCAAGGGACGCGCTCAGCGCACCTACCAGCTGAGCGACGGTTCGGCGGTCAATCTGTCTGTTGAAGAATACTTTACGCCCAAAGGCAAAAAGCCTTGCAGATGTCGGCATTGCGCCGGACATTGAGGTGAAGCTGACCGATGAGCAGACACAGAACTTTTTCTTTCTGACGTCGGAAACCGATCCGCAGCTTCAAAAAGCGATGGAAACTGTGGGATAATCGAGCGCTCCGGCAGAAAATCGGACAGAAAAATGGTCGAATCGCTTGACATGGCATTGGTGCTTAATTTATAATATATCGTACTGTACGGCTCGAAAGCCGATGACACTGAGTAAGAAGGGTTTGCAAACATGGCAAAAGAAATTAAACTGACACAGGAAAGTCTGGACGCATATAAGGACGAACTGGAATATCTGAAAACTACCCGTGCGGATGAGGTTGCAGAGCAGCTGAAGGAAGCACGCTCCTTCGGCGACCCTGTCCGAGAACGCCGAGTACGATGAAGCCAAGAACGAGCAGGGCAAGCTGTATTCCCGCATTGCCGAGCTTGAGGAGATCATCAAGCACGCAGTCGTTGTAACCGGCGACAGCTACGCTGCAGACGAGGTTTCTCCCGGCTGCCGCTTTATTGTTAAGGATCTCGAGGAGGACGAGGAAGGGGAGTACCACTTCGTCGGTCTCTCAGGAGGCCGATCCGATGGACGGCAAGATCTCTGACGAGTCTCCGTTCGGCAAGGCTATGCTGGGCAAGAAGGTCGGCGATGTTGTTGAGGTCGAGGCACCGATCGGCATCGTAAAGTACGAGATCCTCAAGATCGAGAAGTAAATTACCTTTATCGCAAGTGAAAAGCGAAGTCACTATTTCAGGTAACACCAAACAATTTGACAAAGGCGAGTTGTTTGGCGCTGCCGTCAAAAATTTTATGAAAGATGGGGAAGATATGGCAGAACAGCATCAGGCGCAGGATCAGCACGAGCAGACCGCGGAGGAACTGCACGAGCTGAAGCGCATTCGCCGCGAAAAAGCTGGCAGAGCTGCAGGCTGCGGGCAAGGACCCGTTCCAGCAGGTGCGCTTTGAGCGCGATCACTATACCACCGATATTCACGAGCATTTTGACGAGCTGGAAGGCAAGACCGTCCGTCTGGCAGGCCGCATGATGTCCAAGCGCATCATGGGCAAGGCTTCCTTCTCGGATATGCGCGACCGCTACGGCCGTCTGCAGCTTTACATCAAGCGCGACAACGTAGGCGAGGACGTATACAAGGGCTACAAGAAGTTCGATATCGGCGATATCATCGGTATCGAGGGCGAGGTATTCCGTACCCAGAAGGGTGAGATTTCGGTTTCCGTAACCGAGCTGACGCTGCTCTCAAAAACCTTGCACCGCTGCCGGAGAAGTGGCACGGTCTGAAGGATACCGATATGCGTTACCGTCAGCGCTATGTTGACCTGATCGTCAACCCGGATGTACGCGACACCTTTGAGAAGCGCTCCGCTATCGTGCGCGAGATCCGCAACTTTATGGATTCCCGCGGTTTTATGGAGGTTGAGACCCCGTGTCTGAACACCATTCCGGCGGTGCTGCGGCTCGTCCGTTCATCACCCACCACAACGCGCTGGACATTGATATGTATCTGCGTATTGCGACCGAGCTGCACCTCAAGCGCCTGATCGTAGGCGGTCTGGAGCGCGTGTACGAGATCGGCCGCATTTTCCGCAACGAGGGCATGGACACCGTCATAACCCGGAGTTCACTACCATCGAGCTGTACCAGGCATATACCGATTATCACGGTATGATGGATATTACCGAGGACATGGTAATCCATGTCTGCGAAAAGGTTCTGGGCAGCACCAAGGTGATGTATCAGGGCGTGAGATCGATTTCGCCAAGGGCTGGAAGCGCATGACGATGGCTGAGGCTGTCAAGGAGTACGCCGGCATCGACTTTATGGCGCTGTCGCCGGAAGAGGCACTGGGGGCCGTTAAGGCCAAGGGCCTCGAGATCGAAAAGGGCAAGGAGAGCTGGGGCGACCTGATGGCACTGTGCTACGACGAGTACGTCGAGGCAAACCTCATGCAGCCGACCTTTATCACCGATTATCCGGTCGAGATCTCTCCGCTGGCAAAGCGCAAGCCGTCCGATCCGCGTCTGACCGAGCGCTTCGAGTGCTTTATTTACGGCCGCGAGCTGTGCAACGCATTCTCCGAGCTGAACGACCCGATCGACCAGAAGGAGCGCTTCGAGCGTCAGGTTGCTCTGCGCGCCGCAGGCGACTAGGAAGCCGGCATGATGGACGAGGATTTCATCAATGCGCTGGAATACGGTATGCCTCCCACGGGCGGCATGGGCATGGGCATCGACCGTCTGGTCATGTTCCTGACCGATGCGGCATCTATCCGCGATGTGCTGCTGTTCCCGACAATGAAACCTTTGGACTAAAAAGTTCGAAAGTTTGCCGTGTTTGTAGGAATTTCTGCATGATTATGATACAGAAAAGCCGGGCTGTATGCCAACGTGTGCCAAGCGTATGCCAATCCGTGTCGAAGTCGGTAGAATGCCCCAAAATCACACATTTGCAAAAGTTTTACCGTCGCATCAGAGTAATCTGGTGCGGCGGTTTTTGCGTTTACAACTGATTTCGTGTACTGAAAAATAACCTCTGTTTCCAATGTGGAAGCAGAGGCTTTTTTATGTTCCAAAATTTTTTGAAAAATCTCAAAAGTTTTTTATCAGTTTTTGAGGTTGAAGGTTGTAGTTGATTAGTGAGAGGCAAAGTTGATGGCCTCCCGCAGAACTGAATAACAGTCATCAGGTACGTTACCTGCACCGAGGGAAACCTCAAGCCGCTATCGACGGTGCGCCATGATTCCGGAAACGGAGGAGCGATCCAACCGATTCGATTGAAATCCGGACTGCTACCGGCGGAGGCGATGAAAGGTGCAAGGATAATGATACTTCCGTAATTCGCGGCCCGGTCATAAAGAAGGCGGGGAGGTGAGATGCCTATGGAGCTGGTTCGCAGCCAGCCGCCTGATGATGCCCGGCACACAGGGCATAGAGAAGAACAGTGTGCGTACATAACCCAAAGGAGGAAAATGTTATGAATGAAGAATTAACTCGAAAAGCTGGCAGATCTGGCAGTCCATTACCCGGAGTACCTGATTGATGCGGCGGCAGAACACTTTAACGGTGATGAATGTAAACTGGAGGCTATCGCGGTTGTGGTCAGTGGACTTAACGATCTGTATATGCCGAGTTCCACACTGCTCTTTATTCGGGTGCTTTCCAAAATGCTTGATATGGAAGTTGAACTTCCGGCTGAACTGATGGACGACCCGTATCTCTGCGCATGGTTTATGCGTGAATTCGCCTATTGGCTGCTTCAGTATGTGGATGACTACTGCAAACTGTCGCAGGATGAGTGAGCGCCTGGGCGCTCACATACATAGCTGCCTGATTCAGACAGCTTAAAATGAGAAAGGAGGAAACCAATATGGAACAATGCAGAGTAATCGCAATTACCAATCAGAAAGGCGGCGTTGGAAAGACCACCACAACGGTGAATCTGGGTGTCGGCCTGGCGAAACAGGGAAAGCGAGTGCTGCTGATTGATGCAGACCCGCAAGGCAGTTTAACAATCAGCCTTGGAGAGCGTAATCCGGATCAGCTGAGCGAAACACTCTCTGATGTAATGGAATGCATCATCAACGATAAGTCGTTACCGGAAAACTTCGGGTTATTGAGAAGTTCGGAGGGCGTTGACCTGATGCCTGCGAATATCGAACTGTCCGGTACAGAAGTCGGCTTGTTCAATGTGATGAGCCGAGAGTATGTGCTGAAAAGCTACATTGATTCGGTCAGCAAAAACTATGACTACATTCTGATTGACTGTATGCCCTCTCTGGGCATGATGACGGTCAATGCGCTGGTTGCGGCAGACAGTGTGATTATCCCGTCTCAGCCGAACTTCCTGTCAACCAAAGGTCTGAATCAGCTGATGCACTCGGTTGCCAAGGTCAAACGCCAGATCAATCCACGTCTGAACATCGATGGCATTCTATTGACGATGGTGGATAACCGCACCAACAACGCAAAAGCCATTTCTACGGCGTTGAGAGCCGCTGTAAGCGATCGAGTCCGCGTCTTTGATACGCAGATCCCCTTTTTCTGTTCGTGCCGCTGAGAGCGCCCAGGAAGGGCAAAAGCATCTTTGCCTATGATAAGGGCGGAAAGGTTGCGGCTGCGTATGAGGCGGTGACGAAGGAGGTGTTGGAGCATGAGTCGAAAGAAAGACATCGATCTCGATCTGACGGGGTTCGCTGAACTGTTTATGAATGATGAGGGCGCGCAGAAAGTCGCTTGCCGCGTATCTATGATATTCCCTTATCTGAGATTGACGATTTCCCGAACCACCCATTCAAAGTCAAAATGGACGAGGACATGAACCAGCTTGTGCAGAGCGTGAAAGAGCGCGGTATTATCACGCCGGTTACGCTTCGTCAGAAAGAAGATGGCCGGTATGAGATCGTGTCAGGGCATCGACGGCGAAAGGCTTGTGAACTGGCAGGACTGGAGCGCGTTCCCGCAGAAATCAAGGAGTTGTCCAGAGATGAAGCAATCATTCTGATGGTGGAATCCAATTTGCAGCGCTCAATCATTCTTCCGAGTGAAAAAGGCGTTCAGCTACAAAATGCGTCTGAGGCGATGAAGCGACAGGGTCAGAGAACGGATTTAACTTCGACACCAGTGGTGTCAAAGTCGCGTAGTAATGAAGAACTTGCTGAACAGATAGGAGAAAGCAGAGAACAAGTCAGACGCTATATCCGCTTGACAGAACTCATTCCTGAGCTTCTGGATATGGTTGATGAGAACAAGATTGCGTTTCGTCCTGCGGTGGAGCTTTCTATCTGACGGAAACGGAACAGCACAATCTTCTGAACAGCATCAGCTACAATGATGCCACGCCATCACTCCCGCAGGCCATTCGGCTCAAAGAGTTCTCCAAAGCTGGAAAGCTGAGTGCGGAGGTCATCGAAGCGATTCTTGGTGAGGAAAAGCCAAACCAGAAAGAGAAAAATCAGTTTCAAGGCAGAACGGCTGCGTCCGTATATTCCCTCGACAGTGCCGCTGGAAAAGACCGAGGATTATATCATCAAGGCGCTGGAATATTATCAGCGTGCAAGGGAGCGGCAGAAAAGGGAACAAGCAAGATAACCTTCATCATGGGGAAAGTATGCCCATTTGCGGTACAACTGTCCCCACTTCCCTGCTCTTTCATTCCCCCTCTCACACTCTCCCCTTTAGTAAACCATCTGTATTACTACCTGAGAAGTAAGTATAGGGGCTGCAAAATCGCGAAGGAGGTGGTTGCAATGTAGCTATGATTGGACACAAGAAAACAGCGGCGGATTTTCCTCCACAGCAAGGACTGTGGAGTTTTTCATGCCGCAAATCAAGACAAACGGAGGTATCTCAAATGAAAGCTAGAACGAAAAAAGTTCGGCACGAGAGCCGTTGCCATGCTGCTTTCGGCAGTGACGGCATTTTCGCTGTTTCCTGTTTCGGCTGGTGCGGCACAGGTAAACAGCTATCACGATCCTGCGGAGCACTGGATGCAGGCTTCCGGTCGAACAAATGAGCTGGATTGCAATGCGGTTGTAACGCATGAAACCTTCAACTGTGGTGTATGCGGTAAGGCAACTTCTTTTCAGGTGTTCCGCATTCCGGAGTATACGAGGGACGGACAGACTGCTATGAACCGGAATGTGAAGTATTCGGACGGTACGATGGTCGGCGGCTCGGGTACGGGCACGATCCTGGATGGCGTTCCCGGTCAGAACGCGAGCTATACGGGTTATCACTGGACGAAAGCCGTGTGTGAGATCTGCGGTACGGTCAACAACAACATGAGCATTAACGATTATGGTTTCGGCAAGAACGTCTATTGGCTCTATGACTGTGACTCGAAATTCATGCAGGAACTGCCCGAACAGAAAAAACCTATGAGTATGTGGACAGTACCTATCACAAGGTCACGACGACCGGCGGTGAGTATTGCGCGTTCTGTTACGGCACGAATCACACCAAGAGCAGTGTTCTGGAACGGCATGACATGGAGAAAGAAATCCTTTCTCAGCCTGCCAATGGCCGGTTTGCCATCGTAGAGAAGTGCAAGGACTGCGACTACGCAAAATACGAGTATGTGGGTGCAAAGTCCGTTGTTGCCAGCTACTACGGTGTTGTGGACGGAGCACCGCACACCATCAGTGTGACAGACCTTTCTGATGCCGGTGTACGCACGGAAATCCGCTACGGCAACAGTGCAGACAGCTGCACAATGACCAGCGCGCCGAACTATACCGACAAGGGACAGTACGATGTGTATTATCAGATTACCTACACCTATCAGGGCGTAGAGATGACCGAGAACGGTGTAGCAAACGTCTGGCTGCATGATGAAACCACTAAGGATGACGGTAAGTGCAGCTGCGGCTGCTCTGACCCGAACTGCGGCTGCCAGGATAAAAACTGCGGCGGCAACTGCTGCACAGATAAAGGCTGCGGAGAAAAGCATCATTTCACGCTGCTGGATTCTGTAAAGGCCGGCTGCAAGACGCTAGGTTATGATCGTTATTTATGCACAGCCTGTGGAAAGATCGAAAAGCGCGATTATGTAGATTCTCTGGGTCATGTATGGCAGAGTGTAAAGATTCGCGGAAGCCACCTGCGAAGCAGACGGCAAGCAGCTGGAGCTGTGCTCCCGCTGTGGTGAAATGAAAGAAACGGCAACGCCCAAGGGTGAGCACAAGTTTGAAACCCATTCGGTTGCGGCTACCTGCACCAATCCCGGCTATACCGTTCGTGAGTGCTCGATTTGCGGAGAGCGGCACATCGAAGATATTACTGCGACTCTGGCACACAAGTACGAAGACCATGTGATTCCCGCCACCTGTGAATATGGCGGCAAGACCATTCATCGCTGCGATGGCTGCGGCAGTGCATTCGTAACAGATTATACGGAACCGCTCGGCCATAGCTGGGACAAGGGTACTCTGGTGACGAATGCAACCTGCACCGGTGAGGGCGTGATGGAATATCACTGCGTTCGCTGCGGTGAGCACAAAATCGAGGGAAATGCTGCTGCCGGTCATGTTCCCGGTTCTGCGGCTACCTGTACGGAGCCTCAGCTTTGTACAAAATGCGGTGCGGTTCTGAATAAGGCACTGGGCCATGACTATAAGACCGAAATCACTAAGCCGACTTGCACGGAGATGGGTTACACCATGACGACCTATACTCGCTGCGGCGATTCCAGCAAGACCGATTATACCAAGGCAACCGGTCACAAGCCGGGTGACTGGATCATCGATAAGCAGCCTACTGCGGACTCCGAAGGCAGCAAGCACAAGGAGTGTACTGAGTGCGGCGAAAAGCTGGATACGCAGCCGATCGAGAAAATCTACAACAGCGGTATGACTGACAGCAAGGGCCAGGCTGTTGTGGGCGGTTATCTGGTGACGGTAACGGATACGGAGGATAAAACGCCTGTTTCAATGCGTCCGTGGTGCTGAACAAGGACAACAGCATTTCCATCCGTCTGCCGAACAGCAGACTGCTGGACTATGATGATCAGACCACTGTTCTGGTACAGCTGGTAAAGGATAAGAGCGCCGTTCAGGGTATGCGTATCGCTGTGACCGACAAGAATGATAACTATGCAGCAGATCAGACCGACAAGGCCGGTCAGATTACGGTTCCCATTGGAAACGGAAAGACCAACGAGGATGGCAAGATTACGGAGGGTTACGAAGATGCAGATCGTGACCGCTGGACGCTGACGATCAAGGTGGTTCACACTGACACCGGACGTCCGATTCAGGGTTCTGAGGTGTCCATTGGCAAGACCGGCAATATTACGGTTGAACTGCCCAAGGGCGTTGATATGGACAGCAAACATCAGGTGACGGTGATTGTAACCGACCCGCAGAAGGTGCCGCAGAAGAATATCAATGTGATTGTGAAGAACGATCTGGGTGACAAGGCCACCGGCAAGACTGATAAGAGCGGTGAGGTTACGGTTCCCGAAGTCGAGAGAACGGAACATCACAGCGCTTATGTCGTTGGCTATACGGATGGTACGTTCGGACCGGAACGTAATATGACCCGCAGCGAAGCAGCAGCGATTTTTGCACGACTGCTGGCGGATAAGAATGGGGCAACATTTCCCCCTGTGGCAAAGACCAAGTTCAGTGATGTGCCTGCGTATGCGTGGTACAGCGGTTATGTGAAATATCTGAACAACAATGGCGTGACCTATGGCAACAGCAAGACCAACTTTGCACCGGACAAGCAGATTACCCGTGCCGAGTTCACCACGCTGGCCGTCCGCTTCTTTGATGTGTACGGCGATGGCGACGCTGAGATCATGGAACAGTTCAAGAGCTTTGATGATGTGAGCGACGGCTACTGGGCGGCAGAGTATATTAAGGCAGCTGCAAAGCATGGCTGGATCAACGGCTATGGCGACGGCTCCTTCCGCGCTGACCGTCAGATTACCCGCGCAGAGGTCATGACGATTGTGAACCGACTGCTTGGACGTGCGGCTGATCTGGGTATGTCAGCGATAATCTGAGGAAGCTGAATACCTTCCCGGATGTAAGCCGCCGTTACTGGGCGTACAGTGATATTCTGGAAGCAGCAAACGCACACAATGCCATTCTGGGCACTGAGGAAAGCTGGTACAAGTAAGGCTTTCCAGTGGTCTGTCAATCGACAGGCCACATACATACCGTTTGCATATTTGCAAACACTTCTTACGGCATATATGATGAAGTCAAGAGAAAGGAGTGCTTGCAAATGTTCAAACGAGAGAATACAGTTCAGCTGGAAATCACATATAAGGAATTGCAGATGCTCCGGAGATATCTGCTCATCTGGAGAAATAAGCTGCTGGCGCAGGGACATATTACCGATCCGGTTGATGAACTGCTGGTCAAACTGGGCTGAAAAGCAAATAGACTTACATACATCGGCTGCTGCTTGTGCAATGGCCGATGTTCTTTATCCGGGAGGAGGATTGAAAATGAGAAAGCGTGTAATCTGCGGCACAGCGGCAGCAGCGACTGTCATTGGTGTATTGCTTTGGCGCTGGTGGCGAAAGTAGAACAACACCCTGTCCATTATGGACAGGGTGTTGTTATGAGAATTACTTGATCCAGACAGAGGCGGGGTCGAAGTTGCTGAATGTGCAGCCGGATTTTGCAAAGGCAGTGCCGAGATTATAAGAACAAAAGCTGAAATACATGGTGATTTCGGAGCCGAGGAGGTCAGACTGAGCCTTCAAAGCCATTTGTTCTGCCTGCGCCTTCAGATCAGCGGCATTCATTGACTTCCACCAGCTTTTGAATTTGTCCATGGAAAGCGGGCCGGAATAAACGGCAGTGAAGATATGCTCATTACCGTATCGGGTGACCGGCTTTTCCGTGACCGTCCACTGAGAGGAAAAACTGCCAGTGCTATTGGTGGTTCGTGCAGCACCGACTACAGTAGCCATGTTTTTGGCGGAATCATAACCGACGGTCAGACCGTATGCTTCAGCCAGCGCACGAACCGGTGCATAGGTCGTGCCGTTGTAGGTGAAAACAAAGAGCATCACGGCCCTGTGCATCTTTAGGCTGAAAAACCTCGCCATTGACCATGACCTGTGCTGGCTGGACGTTGAGGGTGATAAGACCGCCGGCTGCAAAGGCGGAAACTGTTGCAGAACTGATCAGCAGAGCCGCTAATGCACCGGACAGAAAGTATGTAATTCGTTTCATGGGAGTACCTCCGATTCATTTTGATGAATTTAGTGTAAAGGCGAAACTGCACAAGCGCAAAGGTACGGCTACATACACTGCAAGCAGCGTATGAAATCACATAGATGAGGAGGAAAGACGATGGATATTGAAGTAAGACCTGCCACAAAGACCGAGCAGATGTACTGCTATACGCAGTCTGACCAGATTATGGGACAGACCGGCTGCATCGGTCATTTGCGTGCAGAGATATGGGTGACAGTGGCGATCAGTTCTTTCATGACTGGACCAGTCATTGCGAAAGGCTTCTGACGCCCGAGTTTGATGACGAGTTGAATCAGGTAATCAATCATCTGAGAGAAGATGGCGGTTTTTGAAAAGCAGAGCGGCGGTATCAGCGTACTGTTACCGTCAGATCGACAGTGCGATTGATCTTTCCAGTCAGGATTTCGTGTTCCGTGCGGATACAAAGGATTATTCTTATCTTCTGCGGCTGAATCCACAGAAAGGAATGTATACGGTTTACTGCTACTGCTACAGAGAGAGTTTCTGGACCATCATTTGCATCAGGCAGAAAAAGGGATTCGCTTTATCACATCGGATTATACGGCGCTCTTTCGCCTGCCAGATGGCGGTAAAATTCGTATCCTGCGGCAAGACGGAACCCATATAGACAGGGTTTGCAGGTACATCGACGATTACCATGTAGAAATCGGCTCTAGCTGGGACTCGATATATCATATCTGCCAGTTTGCCGAACAGATGGAACGTTGCCATAACACGGTGCTGCCGCTGGATACGATGGAGAATACTACCCGAAATACACGCAGCCGCCCAAAGGATCGAGGTGATGCGCGATGACAGAGCCGAAATACCTGATTTGGAGCAATTACTCGTTGGATTACGAGGATTGGCGTGAGGACCTGGAGGCAGAGTATCCCGAACTTTCCGAACAGGAACGGGAGGAAAAGATGTATGAACGGAATAGCGAATATCTGGACGATGAACGCATGAATCTCGATATTCAGCTGGATAAGCCGATTCTGGTGATTGTCGATCTCGGCCTCTGGAATGGACGTTACAGCGGCTACAAAGGAAATCAAGAGCGGCAACATCAAGGACTGCCTGTTCTCGGAGTGCGACTATGTAACCTGGTATGTTGACAGGCTGGGTGATATGCGCTGTGATGCGGTTCACCATGATGGCACCAACCATTATCTCTATCGAACCTATAAGGACGGTGTCAGCGATGCGAAGATTGAGAATCTGAAAGAGAAAAATTTATCGCGGCACCGCAACAAGGGCGGATATTACGCGCATAACCCGCCGGCTGGGCGATGAAATCGGCAAGGTCTATGGCTGGGATTTCCCGAAACAGAGCTTGTCAAGTGTGCAAAGAGATGCACGATGATGGAGGAAGGAGCGTATGGATAAGAACGCAGCACTGTGCGTGTATCTGAAGAAATATCACACCGGAAAAGAAAAAGCTGTTCCGAGCACAGAGCTGGAGCAGCTTTTTTTTCCTTGAACGGGCGTAACCTGCGCCGCAAGATCAATCGCTTGCGTCAGGATGGCGTTCCTATTTGCAGTGACCGGAGCGGATACTACTTTGCAGCAAATCAGGAAGAAGTGAATGCGACGGTCTTTCGTTTGACTGGACTGGTGACGAAAATATCCAATGCCCGGACAGGACTGCTGTATTCTTCGCTTTTAGGAGAGCTGCCGATTCCTGTTGAAGTGACAATTCAGATTGATGATGGAGGTGAGCGAGATGCCGAGCAAGTATCAGGTGATCACGGAGATGGAGGCGGAACATCTGCGGACTTTGACAGTGGATACGAATCACTATATGGACTTCTTGACCACTGCGGCGAATAATTTCAAATATTCGTTTCAAGAGCAGCTGCTGATTTTCGCACAGAAGCCTGATGCGACAGCCTGCGCCGAAGTCAGCTGGTGGAATAAGCATGGCCGCTGGGTTAATCGCAATACCAAAGGCATTGCGCTGCTGGTCGATACGGATGCACCGTATAAGCTGCGTCATGTGTTTGATGTATCCGACACCAACAGCAGAGCGGGCAAAGAAGTTCCATCTGGAAGATGGAACAGAGATTCGTTGAGCCTGTCAAAAAGGTTTTTGGCAGAAGATATGAGGTTGATACCCATGAGTCACTGGAGGATTGTCTGCTCAATGTGGCGGTCACATTCGTTAATGATAATTATCAGGATTATCTGGCAGAGCTGATGGAGGCAAAAGCGGGCAGCCTGCTGGAAAAGCTGGACGAGGACAATACACGCCTACAAATGCTGACCGCACTCAGTTACAGTGTCGGCTATATGCTGCATATCCGCAGTGGACTTCCGGGCAGAGCATATTTCGGAAATTCTCTGGACAAGGTCTGCAATTTTAATACGCCAGAGGTTATCTCCATTCTGGGAGCAGCAGTCCAGTGATATGTCTGAGGTTCTGCTCCGCGAAATCGCAGTTTTAGTGCAGGATTTGCAGCGAGAAGAAAGAAATCAGAATCGCACATTTGAGGTTCCGGCGGACAGCCGGTATGATGTGAACAGAACAGCAACAACAGAAGGGAGCGCTGAATATGGAAGTGACCTATCACAAGGAGGGCGAGTATTATCTGCCGGATCTGACCGTGCCGGAGAGCCCGAAGCTTGGGAAGTATGGAATGCTGCGGCGGACATTCCTTCGGGAGAACCGGAACGGCACGTACACAGCGATGCTGCTGACCGGCAAGCTGAATCAGCACCTGGAGGAGATCGACCGTCAGGCGAACGAGATGATGGAAACGCTGACCGCGCAGATGGCAAAGCAGGAGGGCGTGAACGAGAGCCTGAAAGCGGAGAACCAGATGAAGTGGGTCGGGCTGATGAACAACATCCAGGCAGCAGCGGAGGAAATCGTGCTGAAGGAACTGGTGTACCGGTAACGCGAGATATTGGCGCTGCCACGATGCGGGCCGTTGGCTCGACCGGATTGGAGGTCTTTTCACGATGAGTGGTACAAGGACTCCAAGGCGCCGTATTACCACTCCGATGAGGAAAAGAATGAGCTGCTGCGTACCAGTGATGCGCTGAAAGGCCATCGGACAGAAATCGCTTCATTTTTTTCTGACCATGAGGACAAGAATGAACGTGCAGATTTTATCAAAACGTTCTTTGATAACACGTTCACCGAAATGATACTGAGCAACGGTCAGCGGGCAGGCTATCGAGCATTTGACACAGTGTTTATGATGTGGCGAGGCTCGGCAAGCGACCCGGATCAGAGAGTGATTATGAAGTGGAGCACGGTTGCAGACCATATTACCGGAATGATCGTGCTGCATGAGTGGCTTTCACCGGATGAAGCAGTTTTGCCCAGCGTAAATGAACAGCTTTTCTGATTGGCGAAGCCGAGTCCAAAAAGACTCGGCTTTTGTTATGCCGCAAGACGCGATTGATTATGTACTCAGCAGTGGCAGCGGATTTGAAGACGGAAAACGGCGCATCTACCAACAGTTTCTCAAGCAGGAAGGAACAGAAGCGAATGTTCGGTTTCTGCGGCGAGAGTACGGAATCGGCGGCCATTCTGATGCCATTCCCGGTACAGACTACTGGCTGGAGTATGATGCAAAGGGGATTCACCTCAGCAAACTGCATGATGACGGCAGCAAAGGCAGTTAATCTGTCCTGGAATGTTGTTGAGAAGCGCATTGGTGAGTTGATTGCACTGGGACGGTATCTGAGTAAGGCAGAAATTGAGCGAATCAGTGCGGAACAGTCTTCAACGAAAGCGGATCAATCGACTGCTGCCCCGGCAAATGAAGAAGAACCGGTGCAGCGGCACTACTCACTTGGCGATAAGGTTTATCTGGGCGTTAAAGAATATGAAATTCTTGCAATCGACGATCATATGGTTCGGTTGTATGATTCGGAGTACCCGCTGTTCAACGAAGAACTGAGCCGCAGTGACTTTGATCGGCGCATTGCAGAAAATCCGCTGAATGACCAGCCGAAAGAAAGCAGTGGCGAACAAACAGCAGATGTAAAACCGCTGGCTGTTGGTCGATTGGACTATCTGGACTCGAACGGACACGTCGGGGAACAGGTGGAATATGATGACGAAACCCAGCTTGTCGAGCAAGTCAAAGAAGACGTAGATACAGGTGCACCGTTTACCATTACCTTGTATCGTGACCAGAACGGCACTACCATTCCACAGGATTTCTGACAGACCTTGGAACACCGCCAAAGGGCTTTGCAGTCGTGGACTACGCAGAGGGACACAGAGAATATCTGCTGAACGAAAGCATACGCATGATCAACCTGTACGCGCTGGAGTGCTTTGAGGAGGAAGCGGATTTCAGCGACTTGACCGCAGTGCCGCTGGCGTACAGCACAACGGGTGACGGCGAGCATAGTATTCAGGTGGATGTAGATCTTGAGAACAGTCGTATGCTTTATGCGGTGGACAATGAAGAAATTGCCCGGATTCAGTTTGCGGATTTGGGTGACCTGAATGAGTCCCTTGCAAATATGACATTCGATGAACTCATTGCCTTTGGTGAAAACGAGTATGCTGCACAGCGCCAGAAGCCAGAGCAACCGAAGGAAACTTTGCTTATACCACCAGCTGCAAGGAAAAAGGAGATAGCGGCACCGCTGACACTGCTGCCGGAAATTCCGGATGCAGAACGCGCAGAGTACCATATTTCCAATGATCTGCTGGGTGTCGGAACGCCGAGGGAGCGATATGCACGAAATATCCGTGCCATTACCACGCTGAAAAAAGTGGAGGCCGAACACCGGCTGGCAACGCTACAGGAGCAGGAAGAACTTGCTCAATATGTTGGCTGGGGTGGGCTGTCAGACTGTTTCGATGAGCGCAACAGCCATTATGCCGAGTTGAAAGCACTGCTATCCGATGACGAGTACGAAGCCGCGCGCGAATCGACGCTGACAGCGTTCTACACACCGCCTGTTGTGATTCGGTCGATGTATCAGGTTTTAGAAAGGCTTGGATTCCAGCGTGGTAATATTCTGGAGCCGTCCTGCGGTGTTGGCAATTTCATCGGTATGCGTCCGGATAATCTGTCCGACTCGAAAATCTATGGCGTGGAGCTGGACAGCATCAGCGGACGAATCGCGCAGCAGCTATATCAGAAATCGTCTATCGCTGTTCGTGGGTTTGAAAAAACAGATCTGCCGGACAGCTTTTTTGATGCCGCCATTGGTAATGTGCCGTTTGGCTCTTTTTAAGATTGTGGACAAGCGGTATGACAAGTATAACTTCCTGATCCACGACTATTTCTTTGCCCGCACTATGGATAAGGTGCGGCCCGGCGGTATTATCGCGTTCATCACCAGTAAAGGCACGATGGATAAGGAAAATCCGTCTGTACGCAAATATCTGGCACAACGAGCGGAGCTGCTCGGAGCAATCCGACTGCCCAATAATACGTTCAAGGATGCAGCGGGAACAGAAGTCACCACAGATATTCTCATTTTGCAAAAACGTGATCGCATGGTCGATCAGCTGCCGGAATGGGTCAACCTTGGCATTGATGTAAATGGTTTGCCCATGAATCAGTATTTTGTAGATAATCCGAATATGGTGCTTGGAACCATGCAGGAAGTGAGCGGTCCATATGGTCCGAAAACGGCCTGCTTGCCGACTAACGGCAGCAGTCTGGAAGAGCTCTTGACGGATGCAATTCAAAATATCAATGGGTCTGTGATGGAGTACGAAGTTGATGACCCGGAAAGTGAGGAGGAAGATCGCTCTATCCCGGCTGACCCGTCCGTACGCAACTTCAGCTTTACTGTTGTAGATGGTCAAGTCTATTATCGGGAAAACAGCATCATGCACCCGGTCGATTTGTCTGTAACCGGCGTAAACCGAGTTAAAGGCTTAATTGCAATCCGCGAGTGTGTCCGTAAGCTGATCGAATATCAGACAGAAGATTACCCGGACACAATGATTCAGCAGGAACAGACTAACTTGAATGCCCTGTACGATGCATTTGAGAAGAAGTATGGGCGCATCAATACCAGAGCAAACAAATCTGTTTTTGCTGATGACAGTTCCTTCTGCCTGCTTTCTTCCTTTGGAAGTGCTGGATGACGAGGGAAACTTCGTGCGCAAGGCAGATATGTTCACCAAGCGCACAATCCGGCAGCACACGGAGATTACCAGCGTTGATACCGCCTCGGAAGCTCTGGCAGTTTCTATGGGCGAAAAGGCAAAGGTGGATATGCCGTATATGATGCAGCTGACAAGTAAAACGGAAGAAGAAGTATTTGCAGATCTCAGTGGTGTCATTTTTCGGAATCCGCTCTATGAGGAGAACGGCACTCAGGCGAAATACCTGACCGCAGATGAGTACCTTTTCGGGCAATGTGCGTGAAAAATTGGCGGTGGCGCGGAGACTGGCAGAAAGTGAGCCGGTATTTGCAGCGAATGTGACCGCGTTGGAAGAAGTTCAGCCAACGGACCTGACTGCAAGCGAGATTTCGGTTCGTCTTGGCGCAACATGGCTTCCGGAAGATGTGGTGCAGGAATTCATGTATCAGCTGCTGGACACGCCGTATTACGCACAGTGGAAAGTGAAGGTGCATTATTCCCGCTACACCGGCGGGTGGAATGTAGAGGGCAAGTCCTATGACCGCAGCAATATCAACGCGATCAGCACCTATGGTACAGATCGTGTAAATGCTTATAAGATCATTGAGGATACACTGAATTTGCGGGATGTGCGTGTTTTCGACTATGTGGAAGACGAAAACGGAAAACGAGTACCGATCCTGAATAAGAAAGAAACAGCAATTGCACAGGGTAAGCAAGAATTGATTAAGCAAGCGTTTCAGGACTGGATTTGGAAAGACCAGCCGAGAAGAGAACGGCTGTGCAAGCTCTACAATGAGCAGTTCAACGCATTGCGACCCCGTGAGTATGATGGAACTCACTTGAAATTTGTTGGTATGAACCCCGAAATCCAGCTCCGGCAGCATCAGCTGAACGCAGTTGCACACATCCTCTACGGCGGCAATACGCTGCTTGCACATGTTGTGGGAGCAGGGAAAACCTTCGAAATTGTTGCCGCAGCTCAGGAGAGCAAACGGCTTGGACTGTGCCGAAAATCGCTGATTGTCGTGCCGAATCACCTGACAGAACAGTGGGCGGCAGAGTATTTACAGCTGTACCCTTCTGCCAACATTCTGGTTGCAACAAAGAAAGACTTTGAAAAAAGAACCGCAAACGCTTCTGCGGCAGGATTGCCACCGGCGATTTTGATGCCGTTATTATTGGCCACAGCCAGTTTGAAAAGATTCCAATGTCCGTTGAGCGGCAGCGTTATATTCTGGAGCAGCAGTACCATGAAATCATGGACGGTATCCGAGAACTGAAAGAACAGAACGGAGATCGTTTCTCGGTCAAGCAGTTGGAACACTCTAAAAAGCAGTGCAGGCAAAGCTGAATAAGCTGAACGACCAGAGCCGGAAAGATGACCTTGTTACCTTTGAAGAACTAGGTATTGATCGACTGTTCGTGGACGAGGCACATTACTATAAGAACCTCGCCGCATTTTCCAAAATGCGCAATGTGGGCGGTATCAGTCAGACGGAGGCGATGAAATCCAGTGATTTGTATATGAAAAGCCGTTATCTGGACGAGATTACTGGTGGCAGAGGCACAGTATTTGCGACGGGCACCCCAATCAGCAACAGCATGGTGGAGATGTACACGATGCAGAAATATCTTCAGTATGGAACGCTCAAAGAAAAAACCTGCTGCACTTTGATGCCTGGGCAAGCACCTTTGGCGAAACTGTTACTGCCATTGAACTGGCACCGGAGGGGACTGGGTATCGAGCGAAAACACGCTTTGCCCGGTTTTATAACTTGCCGGAGCTGATGTCGATGTTTAAGCAGACGGCGGATATTCAAACGGCGGATATGCTCAAGCTGCCGGTACCGAAAGCAAATTATCACAATGTTGTGCTGAAACCGTCGGCGTATCAGGTGGAAATGGTAAAGGACCTCTCGGAACGAGCTGAGCGTGTGCGTAATCGTATGGTTGATTCCAGCGTAGACAATATGCTGCTTATCACTAACGATGGCCGCAAGCTGGCACTGGATCAGCGACTGATGAACCCTATGCTGCCAGACGATGAGAATGGCAAAGTCAGTGCCTGTGCAAAGAAGGTTTTTGAAATCTGGCAGAGGACTACGGAACAGAAATCAACACAAATGGTGTTCTGCGACCTGTCAACGCCGCATAACGATGGAAATTTCAATATCTATGATGGCATTCGGGATAAACTGCTGGATATGGGTATTCCCAAAGATCAGATTGCCTATATTCATAATGCAGCCAGTGAGGCGCAGAAGAAGGAACTGTTCGGCAAAGTCCGCAGCGGCGAAATCCGAGTGCTGATTGGCTCAACGCAGAAAATGGGTGCCGGTACGAATGTCCAGAAAAAGCTTATCGCCCTGCACCATGTCGATTGCCCGTGGCGACCGTCCGATTTACAGCAGCGCGAAGGCCGCATTATCCGTCAGGGCAATGAGAACCCGGAAGTTGAGATTTACACCTATGTAACAGAGAATACTTTCGACAGCTACCTCTATCAGATGGTTGAGGGAAAGCAAAAGTTCATTGGTCAAGTCATGACTTCCAAAGCACCGGCCCGATCGGCGGAGGATATTGACGAAACAGCATTATCTTATGCCGAGGTGAAGGCACTTTGTACCGGTAATCCGTATATCAAGGAAAAGATGGATCTGGACATTGCAGTTCAACGGCTGAAAATGCTGAAAGCAAGCCATTTGAGCCAGAGATATGCACTGGAGGATAAGATCGCAAAAGCGTTTCCCCGATCAGATTGCGGCGCTGGAACAGAAAATCAGCGGATACAAGAGTGATATTGAGCTGCGAGAGGCACAGACAATGCCGAATGAAGACGGTTTTTCTTCAATGGAGGTCGAGGAAACCGCCTATATCGAAAAGAAAGCTGCGAGCAGCGCATTGCTGGCACAGCGGCGCATAATATGACAAGCCTGATGCGATTCCAATCGGAATGTATCGGGGCTTTGCCATGGTCCTCTCGTTTGACACCTTTGCAAAGGGAGTATCGACTGAATCTGAAAGGCCAGCTCAGTCATCCGATTTCTCTTGGTACAGACCTGTTTGGCAATATCCAGCGCATTGATAATATGCTTGCCGGATTGGAGAGCGATCTCCAGCAGTGCGAGGCACAGCTGGATAATGCGAGGTTCAGCTGTCCAATGCCAAGGCGGCAGTGGACAAGTCGTTCCCGCAGGAAGATGAACTGAAAACCAAGCTGGCACGACTAGATGAACTGAACATTCTACTCAATCTGGATAAGCGGGAGAACGAAATTGTGGACTGCGAGCCGGATGAGAGCGAACCGAAAGAAAAGAAACGCGATATGGAACGATAAGGAGGAGATGAAAATTTGACAACAGCAATGAGCCTTTGCCTGCTGTTTCTGGCAAAGATGGCAGATAACGCCTTGAGCACCGTAAAAACGATTATGATACAAGAGAAACCGGAGTCTGCTGGCGGGCGTAGCAATTGCGCTTTCCAGTTTTCTTTATTTCTGGATTACGCGCAGCGTGGTGTTGGCAGACAGCCTGCTGACAACGCTGACGGTAGCGGTGGCCAGTGGTGTTGGCTGCTTTTTTGGTCAGCGGCATCAATAACAAGCTATCCAAGGATCGCACCTATGTCAATGTGGTGATGTCTGATGATATGGCAGCGATGCAGGACTTTCGAGATTATCTTGCTAAGCACCATATTACAAACGTTGCTTCGGACAGTTATACGCTGGACTGGAATCGCAAGACGCTGACCGTAACAGCATACGCAGAAACCAAGGAGCAGAGCCGAATCATCAATTCATATATGGAGAACTCGGATACCAAATATAAACGGGTGATTCACAAAGCCTGAATGAACTTGCGTAGGGGAATCTCCTCCCCTACCCTACATAGCTGCTCTCGTGTCAGCTGTGAATTGAAATTAAGAAGGTGATGGTAATGAACAACGAGAAACTGAATACTGCGCTCTATCAGAAGATGGAGCGTGAGCAGGACAAATATCGCAAGTGGCTCGTTCAGTGTCCGCCAGAGGAAATTCTTTCCCATGCTTATGAGTATGTTGTGCGCGAGGATATTCTGATGTCTATGGAAGAATTGAATCTGCCGGACGATCAGGCGATGGCACTGCTCAAACAGCGTGGGCCGCTCGACGACGTATTCAAGGATTTCAGCAAACTGGAAACCGACTACATGGAAACGGTGCGCGGTGCGATCGAGTCGTTTGCAGAGCGGAAAGCGGCAAAGGACCGGAACTGGGAGGCGAGGTAATGCCGGTTGTATCAAAAGAAGAAATCGCCAATGCCAGAAAGATGGATCTGCTGTCATACCTCAGAGCGTATGAACCGGGCGAGTTGGTGCGCTTTTCGGGTGAAACGTACTGTACCAGAACGCATGATTCGCTGAAAATCAGTAACGGAAAGTGGTATTGGTTTTCGCAAAATATCGGCGGTCGGTCGGCGCTGGATTATCTGGTTAAGGTGAAGGAGATGTCGTTCCCGGAGGCAGTGAAAATGCTCAACGGGCAGGCTGTTCAGCCGATATGCTACGAGAAACCGCCGCCTGCCCGAGAAAGCTGCTTTTGCCGTTATTGGACACCAATACAAGCAAAACAGAGGCGTATCTAAAGAGCCGAGGAATCCATCCGCAAATCATAGCATATTGCATTCAACACGGATTGCTGTTTCAGTCAGAGAACGCCAATGATGTTATTTTTGTCGGATACGATACCAAAGCGAACCCGGCGTTATGCAGCGCTGCGCTCCATGACTACGGATTACAAGGGTGAGGCAACCGGCAGTGATAAGCACTTTTCCTTTGCACTGGTTGCGGATGACAGACCAGTTAGAGGTTCATGTCTTTGAGGCCGCGATTGATGCCATGAGCTATGCATCGTTGAAAATCATGTATCACAAAGACTGGAGAAAAATCGCGTATCTGTCGCTGGCAGGCGTGTTCGCGAGTAAACGGGCGAATGTAGTGCCGGTAGCGCTGGAGCAGTTTTTGAAAGACCACTCGCAGATTACGAAGGTGGTTCTGCATCTGGATAATGACCGGGTGGGTCGGCAAGCGGCGGAAAGTATTATGGGCGGCTTAGATAAGAAGTATACGGTCCTGAACCGCCCGCCGCGAGCCGGAAAAGATGTGAACGATTATCTGCGAATGGAGATTGTAAATCGGAATGGAAAGGAGCGAGAACGATGATGGACATTATAATCTATCAGATCAATTTGAGCAGAGATGACGACCGGGTTGCGTACTTGGGACTTTCTCAGCTTGATAAGTTTCAGGGAAGTTCGGAAGTAAACAGTGGGATTTACGATAAGGTGTTTGAGGGAGCGGTTGAGGTCGATACGCTGGAAGGCGTATATCAGATGTTCAACTGTGACTGCCCGGAAGATTTTCAGGGACACTCGCTGTCGGTTTCTGATGTGGTCGAGATTGTTAACGGTGAAAATGCTGGCTTCTATTTCTGTGACAGCATTGGCTTTCAGCCTGTGAAGGTTGAGCCCGGACAGACACAGAAACTGGATACGAGAACGATGCGAGTTGTTCTGGTGGAGCCGGGCAAGGCAGCGCGTGTTGCAGAGATTGATGGTTCTCTAGAAGGAATGCAGAAAACGGTTAGCGGTTATATTCAGGCGGTCTATCCGTTTGAAGAAACTGTGTGTCTGGTCTGCAATGAGGAAGGCAAGCTGCAGGGACTTCCGCTGAACCGCGCCTTGCGGGATGAAGACAATCGCATCTATGATATTGTGGCGGGAAACTTTTTGTGTGCGATTGCAGTACGGAGAACTTCAAGAGTTTGAGCGAGGAACAGCTGAAGCGCTACACCGAAAAGTATAAGCGCCCTGAACGATTTGTGCAGATTGATGATCAGATTCTTGCAATTCCGATGCCGGTCAAATCGGATAAGGAACGGGAGCGCTGAAAAAAGGCAGAATACCGAACTGCCGTAAGAGAGCATAGCGGTATCGGTCTAACAAGCAACGGATTTGATTGTGCAAATCCAGCTTGACAGGGGCGAGAACCCCTATGACCCCTATTGGCTCTAACAGAATGAATAAAAAGGAGAACGCAGGCTGTCGTGGGAAATGACAGTCTGCGTTCTTCAAGTTTCACGCTTGTAATGTGGTAGAGGTTTGTAGGGCTCTCTCTGATATTTGGAATAGCGGTCTGACGATGGGGAAATCGAGTTGCAGAGCGTTTCAACATCATAGTGAATGGGTGCGCTTTGAACAGCATCTAAGAGGATTCGTTCCAAATGCTCGTATTCAGATAATTGATCCAGTGATGCCATGACGAAAGAATCACGGACGTAACCAGCACTGGCGGCGAGCAATTCCTGATCCATGAAATAGCCGTGCTGCTCGACAAAAAAGTCATCATCATTACTACGGTATGAGTATTGCCCTCGCGGAAAGGATGAACCTGCCAAATACGAGGGAAGCATCGACTGATAGCACTTACAAATTGCTCACGAGTCAGACTATCCCAATTCGGCTGGTATAGTGCGGAAAATGCACTTTCCAAATCATTGGGAATTTCCTCATCATTGCTATACCAAACACTGCGACCAGCTAACAATCGCTCACGCTTTTCAATGTTGATAATGCGGTATTTGCCAGCCCAATCATATAAATCGCCAAAAAAGAAAATGGTGGATTTCACAGAGACCCGATGGGGTGAAGTCATGAAAACCGCGTTCGTACAGGAGCATCATGTTTGCCCGACTTTGCTCTGCCTCGATTCGATCAAGTGTGTTCTCATCTTTAATGCCTAACGAATTACGGAGAACAGGCACATCGTCATACAAGTATAAATCAGCCATTTTGGTGTACCTGTGATGCAATCTTTCGATGAAAAGACATTAGTGCGGATTTCATTTGTTCGCCAGTAATCTCGCCTTTCGCCCAGCTAAGAGAAAGCATCCGGGCATAATCAGAAACTGGTGCACCTTCGATTGCATTAATTGCATCAGCGGTCTTTACTGCCGCAACACGTCTATTAAACTGCTGTGTAGTCATAAAATCAACTCCTGACCACAGTATACCATGCTGACAATTAGAAAGGAAGAAAAATATGCGTAAGAGAAATTGCCGTGTAGAAATCTATTTTACCAAGGACGAACTGGAGAGCCTGACCAAGAAGGTTCGCAAGTCCGGCCTGTCCCGTGAGAGCTTTTTGCCGCCACCTACTGAATGGCGCGGAGATCAAGGAAGCGCCTTCTGCAGACGTGCCGATGCTGATCAATGAGGTGCGTCGCGTTGGCTACAACATCGATCAGATCCTGCGCATGGCGAATGCGCGCGGCATGCTCGATGTACCCAAGCTGCGCGAAGCGCTGACGGAGAACCGCAAAGTTGAGAAGATGATTACGGCGGCATATACGATGCCGGAAGACTGATATGGCAGTCACTTCAATTTGGCCGGTCAAGAGTCGCTTGGACCATGTGATCAATTATGCGCGAAATCCGGCGAAGACAAGGGAAAGATCTTTGGTGGCACAAGCTTCACTTCATGCAATTGACAACGTGATTGAATATGCGGCGGATACAATCAAGACGGAGGAACGCGCATATGTTTCGTGCCTGAATTGCCGAGAAGACGATGCAGCAGCGCAAATGATGGAAACGAAACGATACTGGGGAAAACCTGATGGGCGGTTGTGCTTCCATGGGTATCAGTCTTTTGCGGAAGGTGAAGTGACAGCGGAAACCGCCCATGCAATCGGAGTGGAATTAGCAGAAGAATTGTGGGAGAACGATTTGAAGTTGTAATTGCTACACACTGCAACACAGGCCATTACCACAATCATTTTGTAATCAACTCGGTTTCATGGGCAGACGGCTATAAGTTCAATAATTCGAAGTCGGATTATGCCGAGATGAGAAAATATCAGATCGCTTATGTCGAGAGCATGCAATTTCTGTGATTGATGTGCCGAGCGGCAAAGGAAAACACTACGCACAGTGGTCTGCCGAAAAGAATGGCAAACCAACGTACCGCAGCATGATTCGCGCTGATATTAACCGGGCAATCCGGGCATCGACTACGGAACGGGATTTTATCCGCATCATGCAGGAGATGGGGTATGAACTGAAGACGCGCGGAAAGAGTGGTGAGCCGCTCAAATACCCCGCAATCAAGCCGCCGGATGCCAAAGGATATTTTCGCTTTCACAAGCTGGGCGAGGAGTATTCGCTCGATGCGATTAAAGATCGTATTTTGGACAACATCTCAAAGCAGTATCCGTTTCCTGCTGTAGAGCATCATGCACCACGTAAATATCGAGTGCGCGGAAACGTGCGCAGATCAGTGACAGGCCTTCAAGCCCTGTATTTTCGATACTGTTATGAACTGCATATTCTGGTGAAGCATCCGACATCCGTAAAGCGGGTGTCTTTTTTTTACTGAAAGAGGATGTTACCAAACTGGATCGACTGGATGCGCAGACAAGGCTTTTGGCAAGAAACCACATCCGTACAGGTGAAGATTTATCTGCATATCAATCAAATGTAGAAGCTGCGGTACAGGCACTCGTTGGAAAACGACATGAATTGCGAAATGAACTGAAATGCGTTAAACGCAGAAATGGTGTTGATGATGCAGTCAAGGCACAGATTAAGGACCTGACTGCGGAGATCAGAGCGAAGCGAAAGGAGGTGGTTTTATGTAGTGAAATAGCAAAGCGTTCCGAACAAGTGCGAGAGAAGTTGGAACGGCTGAATAAACAGAAGAAACTGGAACGAAAGGAGCGAGATGAGCATGAGTTATTCGGGCGACGCGGCAGAACAGGTCGTGAGAATGTCGCTGGAAGGGGCTGAAGTTGCCGCCAAAATCACCGGTGCAGGCGCGAAACAGGTCGCTGTTCTTCTGTATGCCATTCTGCGTGAACAGAAAAAGACCAAAGGGTAAGACGCGGCTGACGAATATGCTGCGAAGCGGCAAAGAACTGAAAGTCTTTGCTGTGAAGGACACTGATCTGAAGCAGTTTTGCGAGGCATCCAAGAAGTATGGTGTGCTGTACTGCGTGCTGAAGGACAGGAATGCTGATGACGGTATTACGGATGTGATGGTTCGAGCGGAGGATGCAAGCAAGATCAACCGCATTTTTTGAGCGTTTTCAGCTTGCAACGGTTGATATGGGCAGCGTTAAGAGTGAAATCGAACGCAGCCGCCCGCGAGAAAGCCGCAGAGGAATTTCCGGAACCGGAGCGCAGCGCAGCCGAGTCGGATAAAACGGCACAGTTGGTAGATTCCATGTTGCAGAAACCGGACAAGGAGCAAGAGGGGCATACACCAAACCCCGCACAGGCTCGGACGACAAAATCCCTCAGTCCGAGCCTATCTCAAGGCCCAGCGAACGAAGCGAGCGGGATATCTCTAATCGAGAACAGGTACGGCCATCTGTACGGCAGGAACTGAAAGACATTAAGGCAGAGCAGGCTGCGAAGGCCGCAGAGAAAGCGAAGGACCGTGCTGAGAAAATGCCTGCGACTGAGCATCATGCCCCAAAGAAGAAGCGCAGGAAGAGAAAGGAGCGTTGAGCATGGAAAACAATGACGGTCTGGTTCAGAACAGCAATGCTGAACCTTTTGATAAGAAAAAATGGGCAAAACAGAAACGTGAGGAGCGCAAAGTTGTCTATCAAATGATTGACGATGCAGCGGTCGCGGCAGTCAGCAGCGGTGAGAAGTTTCAGGCGTTTCTGAATATTCAGGCGCAGTTTGACCGGTATTCTGCCAGTAATGCGCTGCTGATTGCCCATCAGTGTCCGGATGCGACGCAGCTGGCAGACTTTGCTGCCTGGAAGAACACTGGTGTTCACATCAAGAAAGGGTTTGCGCCATCAACCTTCTGGAACCCGGACAGGAATATACGAATCAGGACGGTACGGTTAAGACCTCTTACAAGGTGAAAAAAGGTGTTCGATGTGTCGCAGACAACGGCTTTGCAGAAGCATGAGACGTTGGTATCCCATGATAAAAAGTTGCTGCTGAATGCGCTGGTTGATCATCGGCCTTGCGAAATTGAGGTTTCGGACGACCTGCCGGAACGAGTGAATGTACTGTATCAGCCAGCGGACAGCAAGATTTACGTTCGTCAGGGCACGGATGCAGAACCGCTGTTTCGCGGACTGGCACAGGAAATTGCAAAGGTCCATCTGAAACAGAAAAACTGACCTGCTGCAACCCCTGCCTTTACGGCATATTCGGTTGCGTATGTGCTGTGCAGGAAAAATCAGCTGTCCCGCGAGACGTTTCGTTTTGATCGAATGCCAGCGGAGTTTGGCGGTATGGACGCCAAGAGCGCAAGACAGGAGCTTAGTACGATCAGGCGTGTTTCCAACGTGATGATTGGTGATATGAACCGAGTGCTGGATACGCATGACCGGAAACAGCCGCAAAAGAGAACGCCAACAGAGAGGAACGGTGACAAAGATGGCATCTGATAAGAAAGTTGTAACGCTGGAGGAACACGAGCAGCGGCTTATGGTGCGTGGTCTGGCAGATTACCGTAACGATGCAATCCGGGATGGTAAGCCGACGGACGATATTGATGACTTGCTTCTCAAAGTGATCGACGCACCGCCCAAACGGAAACGGGGGCTGTGGCGGAATGAAGCAAGATAAGTTTTCGCCAGTAAGCCCTGATCTGCTATGCCTGCGGTTGCATACCGGTCATCTGGATAGCGCTGTTGTTCGCTCCGTATTTAGATGATGGATTGATCGGTTTGATTAAGAATGCCGGTGCCGCATTTGCAAATCCGTTTCATATCATGCTTTGTAGGGATAGTCTCCGAGCTGTCCTTATTTTTCTACTGATTTACGGGTTGGCTTTGGCGGTATTTCTCTCAGTGACCGAAATTACCGCAGGCGCGAGGAGCATGGTTCAGCACAGTGGGGTTCTCCAAGGAAATCAGTCGAAAGTATGCAAATAAGGCTGCGCCAGAAAATAAAATCCTGACGCAGACTGTTGCAATCGGACTTGATGGTCGAAAGCACCGACGAAATCTGAATATTCTGTGCTGCGGCGGCAGCGGTGCTGGCAAGACGCGCTTTTTGCAAAAACCCAATGTGATGAATGCGAATACCAGCTTTGTTTGTCTTGACCCAAAGGGCGAACTCCTGCGCGATACAGGCAATCTTCTGAAATCAAGGGCTATGAAATTAAGGTGATCGATCTCATCAATATGGAGAAAAGCCACTGTTACAATCCGTTTGTCTATCTGCGGAATGATAATGATATTCAGCGGCTTGTCACGAATCTGTTCAAGAACACCACCCCCAAGGGAAGCCAGTCCCAGGACCCGTTCTGGGATCAGGCGGCGCAAATGCTTCTGCTGGCTCTAATTTTTTTATCTCCATTATGAAGCGCCGGAGGACGAGCAGAACTTTCCGATGGTGATGGAGATGATTCGAGCGGGTGAAGTGCATGAGGACGATGATGGTTTTGTTTCGCCGCTGGACGAACTGTTCGACCGACTGGAGATGCGTAATCCGGAGCACATTGCCCTGAAATATTATCGCAACTACCATTCTGGCAGCGGCAAAACGCTGAAATCCATTCAAATCACACTGGTTGCCAGACTGGAGAAGTTCAATCTGGAGTCCCTTGCTGGTATTACGCAGACCGATGAAATGGAGCTATGGAGCGTAGGCGAGAAGAAAACGGCTGTGTTTGCAGTGATTCCGGATAATGACAGCAGCTTCAATTTCCTTGTCGGTATGCTCTACACGCAAGCGTTTCAGGAGCTTTACTACCAGGCAGACATTGTTCATGGCGGCAGACTGCCGGTTCATGTGCATTTTCTAATGGACGAATTTGCAAATGTCGCCCTGCCCGATGAGTTTGATAAGCTGCTGGCTACGATGCGCAGCCGTGAGATTTCAGTGAGCATTATTATCCAAAACCTTGCACAGCTGAAAGCATTATTCGAAAAACAGTGGGAAAGCATCGTGGGCAACTGTGATGAGTTCCTGTATCTCGGCGGTAACGAGCAGTCTACGCATGAATATGTGTCCAAGCTGCTCGGCAAGGAAACGATTGATACGAACACCTATGGACAATCCAAAGGTAGAAACGGCAGCTACTCGGTCAACTGGCAGATCACAGGCCGAGAGCTGATGACACCTGATGAAGTGCGTATGCTTGATAACCGCTACGCACTTCTTTTTATACGCGGTGAGCGACCGGTCAAAGACTTCAAATACGATGTTTTGAAACATCCGAATGTGAAACTCACCACAGACGGCGGTATGGAGCCTTACCAGCATGGACAGGACACACGCAGTATCGCATCTGTCGTACTGGACGCTGAACTTGCTAAAAGGCAGAGAAACTGACCGTTTCAGTCAACATGACTTCGTGCTTCTCACAGAAGAGGAGCTAGAAGAACATTTCAAGAAGATGGAGGAAAAACAACATGAAAAACAAAAATGAAAACCGGAAGCCGGTGCCTGACAAGGTGAAAAAAGGGCTTCCGTCGCTACTGTACGGCGGTGATGGCTGCGGCAGTGCTCTGCTGCTGCACCGTCCCGGCGTTTGCGGCAGACGATCCGCTGGCAGTGATCAACAACCTGAGCAATTTTATTTTCGGCCTGATTCGCGCTGTTGGTCTGATCCTGCTTGGCTGGGGTATCGTGCAGGTAGGTCTGTCGCTTCAGTCCCATGACCCCTCTCAGCGTTCTAACGGCTTCCTGACACTGGCAGGCGGCATTGTCATCACCTTTGCAAAGGAAATCCTGACGCTGATTACCGGCGGCTAAGATACGTTATCCAACAGTTTGGGGCAGGCATGATGCCTGCCCCGGAAGGAGGTGCTTGAAGTGTCGGATAACTGGGTCGTACAAAACCTGACCAATGCGCTGGAAACATGGAATGATAAGCTGTCAGAGATTTGGCTGCTCATTACGCAGTCGCCAGAAAACTTTAAGGGCGGCGCGATTTGGGTGTGATCGTCAGCATTCATGGCGCACTCCAGGCGATTGGATATGCGCTTCTGGTGGTTTTCTTTGTGGTTGGCGTGATGAAAACCTGCGGCAGCTTTGCGGAAATCAAGAAGCCTGAACACGCAGTAAAGCTGTTTGTGCGGTTCGCCCTTGCCAAAGGACTGATTTCCTACGGCATGGAATTGATGCTGGCTCTGCTCAATATTGTACAGGGCGTTATTTCTTCGATTATGAATGCCGCAGGATTTGGAGGAGCACAGCAGACGGTATTGCCACAGGAGATTATTACAGCCGTAGAAGAATGCGGCTTTTTGAAAGCATTCCTCTGTGGGCCGTCACGCTGATCGGCGGACTGTTCATTTGGGTGCTGTCTTTTGTGATGATTCTAAGTGTTTATGGGCGGTTTTTAAGATGTTCATGTATACGGCAATCGCGCCTATTCCACTGTCCAGCTTTGCGGGAGAACCAAGCCAGAACATTGGTAAGAGCTTCTTAAAAGGCTATGCAGCGGTTTGCCTGGAGGGAGCGATTATCGTCCTTGCCTGCATTATATTCAGCGTATTTGCGGCATCGCCGCCGGTGGTTGATGTGGATGCAGCAGCGGCTTCCATGGTATGGAGTTATATTGGTGAACTGATTTTCAATATGCTGATTCTGGTTGGCTCGATAAAAATGGCAGACAGAATTGTGCACGAGATGATGGGACTGTAAGGAGGGAAAGGCATTGGAAGTAAAAATCAATCGAGAGATTCGGAACTATACCGAATCCATGTTCTTTGGATTATCTATGCGGCAGTGCGTGTTTACAGTGCTTTCCGCCGGTGTAGCAATCCTGCTGTACTTTGTCCTTAAACCGTATGTCGGCACAGAAACGGTTTCGTGGATGTGTATCCTGGGCGCTGCCCCGTTTGCTGCTATGGGATTTGTGACATATCACGGTATGACTGCCGAGCAGTTTGTATGGGCATGGCTGCGGTCAGAAGTGCTGGAACCAAAAGTCATTCGATTTCAGCCGAATAATATCTATTATGAAGCGTTAAAGCCTGAGCTGGAGAAGAAAAGAAAGAGGGAATGAAGAACCATGATTAAAGATTCGTACCATCATGAAGCAGGACAAGGAACGCTATAAGGTTCCTCGAAAGGTGCAGGATGCTATCCCTATCAGGCGCATCTGGCCGGATGGTATTTTTCAGGTGGGCAACAAGTTCACCAAGATGTATCGGTTTACGGATATTAACTATCTGGTGGCCTCCCGCGAGGATAAGGAGAAAGTATGTTCTGACCTATTCGGAACTGCTGAACAGTCTGGACAGCGGCGCGACTACCAAACTGACGATTTATAACCATCGTCAGAACCGCGCCAACTTTGAAAAATCCATTCTGATGCCGATGAAGGAGGACGGATTGGACCAGTACCGCAAGGAATATAACCAGATGCTGCTGGATAAGGCTACGGGCGCAAACGGTATCATGCAGGAGAAGTACCTGACGGTTTCGGTAGCAAGAAAAAGATGTGGATGAGGCGAGAACGTATTTCTCCCGCATTGGCGCTGACCTGTCGGCACATTTTGCAGCGCTCGGTTCCAAGTGTATGGAACTGACGGCAGCAGAACGCCTGCGTATGCTGCATGATTTTTTACCGTGCCGGTGAGGAAACGACGTTTGACTTCGACATTAAGAGCATGGCGAGAAAGGGGCATGATATTCGGGACTTTATCTGCCCTGATGTAATTGAAAAAAACAAGGATTATCTGATTCTGGGCGATCAGTATTGCCGGGTGCTGTTTCTCAAAGACTATGCCAGCTACATTAAGGACAGCATGGTTACGGAACTGACTGACCTGAACCGCAATATGATGCTTTCCATTGATATTCTGCCCATTCCGACCGATGAGGCAGTGCATGAGGTGGAGAGCCGCCTGTTGGGTGTGGAAACAAACATTACGAACTGGCAGCGCCGCCAAAATGCAAACAACAACTTCTCTGCTGTTGTTCCGTATGATATGGAGCTTCAGCGCAAGGAGAGCAAGGAATTCCTTGACGACCTGACCACCCGTGATCAGCGCATGATGTTCGCAGTGCTGACAATGGTGCTTACGGCAGATACCAAGGAGCAGTTGGACGCAGATACAGAAACCGTACAGGCGCTTGCCCGAAAGCATATGTGTCAGCTGGCTGTGCTGAAATATCAGCAGCTTGATGGACTGAATACAGTGCTGCCAATCGGCTCTCGCAGGATTGATGTTTTTCGAACGCTGACAACGGAAAGCCTTGCAGTGTTTATGCCGTTCAAGGTACAGGAAATCCAGGATAAGGGCGGCATCTTCTTTTGGAGAGAATGCGATTTCGCATAATCTCATCATGTGCAATAAAGCGAACCTGCTGAACCAGTCTGCATTTCTGTTGGGTGTGCCTGGCAGCGGCAAATCGTTCAATGCAAAGGAGCTGATTACGTTCTGATTCTGAATACCGATGATGATATCCTGATCTGTGACCCGGAAGGAGAATATGCGCCGCTTGCGGAAGCAATGGGCGATATTTCGTCTGTGATTCGTGTTTCGGCTGGCGGTAAGGATAGACTGAACGCCATGTACATGGTTGATGGCTATGGCGAGAACAACCCGATTGTAGTGAAATCGCAGTTTATCATGTCACTGGTAGAGCGTATTGACCCGAACGGTGTCGGTCCGCAGCAGAAGTCCATCATTGACCGATGCGTTGCGGCGGTATATCAGGAAAGGCGGAGCAGTCCGGCACAGTGCCCACGTTGTCAACACTGCGTGAAATGCTGCTCGATCAGCCAGAAGAAAAGGCCAAGGACATTGCGCTTGCACTGGAGCTGTTTACCACCGGTTCTCTGGATATTTTCGGTCATAAAAGCACGGTCAATCTGGACAAGCGGGTGGTTGTGTTTGACATTCATGGACTGGGTGAACAGTTGAAGCCGATCGGCCATCTGGTTATTACGGACACCATGCTGAACCGGGTCACGCTGAACTGGAAGCGTGGCAAGCGCACCCATGTGTTCATTGACGAATTCCATGTTGTCTTTGAAAACGAGTTCAGTGCGGCCTTTTTTCAATTCGGCGTGGCGGCAGTTTCGAAAGAGAAATGCGTACCCGACCGCCATCACGCAGAATGTGGAGTATCTGCTGGATTCCGTTCAGGCAAGTACCATGCTCTCTAACTCCGAATTTATCATCATGCTGAACCAGGCCGCATCCGACCGGGAAAAGCTCGGAAAGCTGCTGAATATCTCCAACGAGCAGATGAGCTATATCACCAACGCCGATGCCGGCTGCGGTCTGATTAAATATGGCAGCGCACTGGTGCCGTTCATCAACCGTTTTCCGCAGAATACGAAACTGTATGAGCTGATGACGACCCGACCTGGTGAGGGTCAGTTTGCACACGGGCAGGAGTAATCCTGCCCGTTTCTGCGTATGGAGGTGAGTAGGAAAATGCCAAAGATCAAGACAAGAGAAAAGGTGCAAGGCATTAAGACGTTGGATAAGGCGGCGGTTGCGGGAGAACGCATGAAGGAGGTATATATCCGTTCCAAAGAACAGTTTACAAATTTGACAGATGACCGTTCGGAAAATCCCAATGCCTATGCTGGGGACAAGGTGCAACGAGCAGCGGAAAATGCGGCGGAAGATACTGCTCGTGTTGCTGCGGCTGGTGCAAAACTGGCAGTGAAAAAAGGAACAGCGGCAATCAAGCAGCGCAGGGAACGATATGCGGAACCGATGCAGGAGCCGGCGATGCCCAATCAGCCATGGGGTGAAAATGACATCACACCTCAGAAACAATCGCAACGGCAGGCTGCAATTGTGCACAACAAGTGAAAACGAACCGGAAAACTGCCGGAAAAGATGCTCCGAGAATAAAAATCGGACAGCAGACTGTGAGTAGAGTTTCAAATGACCCGGTGGAACAGGGACGTACATTGGCAAAGAGCAAAGCTGCCAAGAAGTTGAAATCTGCTCGAATCAAAGAGCGGCAGTCTGCGATTGCAGGTTCAGATCGGACTATTAAACCTGCCGAAACGAGTTTCCATGATTGCGTAGTGCATGGTTCACAGCATAGTGCAAATCCAGAAAAAGCGTCATAAAGTCGAGAGAAACAGTATTGCACAGCAGCAAAACTGCTGCAAAAAGAGGCAATTTCGCCTAAGACAACTCGGTTGAGAATCAAGACTGCTGCACGAAGGGTGCAGTCAGCCAGACAAACAGCGCAGTATGCAACTGCGGTTCAGCATCGTTCGGCGGAGGCTGCAGTGAAATCTGCTGAAATTTCGGCCCAGACATTTCGAGCAGCGACAAAGCGGACGGCAACCATGTCTAAACGAGCGGCAGAAGCCACGAAAGAGGTGCTTAGGGCAATTATTGCCGGTATGCGGTCGATGGTTGCGGCTCTGACTGCCGGCAGTGGAGTGACCTGCATGGTGATTGTTGTTGTGTGCTTGATTGGCATGATGGCAGGCTCCTGCTTTGGTATCTTTTCTCAGGCGAAGACAGCGGCACTGGCATGACCATGCGGGACGCAGCACGAGAAATCAATCAGGAGTATAACGAGAAGATAGAAAAAAATCAAAACAGGCAATCCCTATGATAAATTGATCCTATCCGGTTCGAGAGCCACATGGCCGGAAATCCTTTCGATTTATGCAGTAAAGACCACATCCGACCAGAGTGATGGTCAGGAGGTGGCATCAATGAATGATATGAAGCTGGAGCTGCTGCGTAAGGTCTTTTGGGATATGAACAGCATTTCCTATCGTGTGGAGCGCCATACAAAAGGTAGCGGCAAAGATAAGACAACGGTAGTATATCTGTACATTACAATTTCGCATAAAACTACTGACGAGATGGCAGATCAGTATCATTTTAATGCTGACCAGAAAAAGCAGCTGGCAGAATTGTTGGATGAGAAGTATCGGTCGCTTTGGAGTTCCGTACTTTACGGTATCGGAACAGGTGATGGTGAAATCGTGACAATAGCGCTGTCGCAGCTTGGTAATGTGGGTGGTCAGCCTTACTGGAGCTGGTACGGCTTCACATCACGTGTGGAGTGGTGTGCTTGCTTTGTCAGCTGGTGCGCGAACGAGTGCGGCTATATTGATGCGGGAGTGATTCCGAGCTTTTCGCTGTGCAGTGATGGTTCGGACTGGTTCAAGGCACGCAGTCAGTGGCAGGAGCGTGATTACGAACCGTGTGCCGGTGACATTATCTTCTTTGACTGGGGCGGCGATGGCGTACCGGATCATGTGGGTATTGTCGAAAAACGGAAGGCGGTACGGTGTACACCGTAGAAGGTAACTCTGGCGATGCCTGTCGGGAGAATAGCTATCCAGTAGGCGATGCGCGAATTTATGGGTATGGAGTGCCGATGTATTCATAATGATGAAAAATTCGACACCCAGTGTTAAAGTGCAATACTGGGTGTCGGATAACTTGTATGGGAGGATAACATGAAAAGAGCAAATGCAAGAAACTACGGACACGAGGTAAAGGGATATATCATTGCAAATGGTATGACATTGACGTGCATGGCTGCACAGCTCGCTGAAAAGTACGGTAGATAAGCAATCGGGTAAAAGATTTTGAACGGCCACAGTATAAAAAACTGCTGCGTAAAATGAAAAAAGACGATCTTCTCTGCATCAAGAGTATAGACCGTCTGGGACGCAATTATGAGGAAATATTGGCGCAATGGCGGATTCTTACGAAAGATAAAGGCATCGACATTATGGTTTTGGATATGCCACTGCTAGACACCCGGCGAGGAAAGGATCTGATGGGAACCTTCCTCAGCGATATCGTATTACAAGTGTTGTCCTTTGTTGCGGAAAACGAGCGTATTAATATCCGCCAGCGGCAAGCGGAAGGTATCGCGGCTTCAAAAGCGAAAGGTGTACGGTTTGGAAGACCCCAAAACCATTGCCACCGGAAATTTTGAACCGTCTACCAACGCTGGGAAAAGGTGAAATAACCGGAACGGCAGCAGCAAAAGAATGCAGAATGCCGTTGTCTACATTTCGTTATCGAGCAAAAATTTCAAAAATCAAGTTATCGTATAAAATGTATTTTTTAACCGAGAATGCGAGAATGTGTACTTTTTGGCATCTTCACTGCCTATAATTTTCTCTATTATAGCACGGTTTCATAGGAATTACTACTATTAAACCTTTATTATCTTACAATGTAAACTTTGACTAACAAAAAGTACACCTTTTGGCATCTCGCAACTGCCATTGCACTGAAGGAGGACAGAACAGCATCAATGCGGCGGACGAAAGAACTGCCGCGCAAGATCAGAAACCTGTCAGAATATCGCCTTATTGGTCTTATCTTGGCAGGTATTACTAGTGTAAAGGAGCATTTGATGTGAAAACGAAATTATTGTCATGGCTGTTGACACTGAGTCTGCTCATGACCATGCTTCCGACTGCTGCGCTGGCCGCTGCGGCTCCCGGAACAAGCAGCGGTACAGTTATATATGTATCCGAAACCGGCGATGATTCAGCTGTCGGCGACGAGAACGCACCCTAAAAAACAATTGGTGCGGCATTTACG
>VOFB01000188.1_pt1 | contig 58225 bp, 62 predicted proteins | sample 5384141 | NCBI WGS metagenome assembly VOFB01 (sample SAMN12384721, study PRJNA508395) | human gut metagenome | isolation source: healthy gut A | host: Homo sapiens
GCCCGGTTACGAGAACTACATACATTGCCTCTATGCCAAAAATATTCAAGACTGTTCTCAGATACGGATATTGACATTGTAACCATATCCGCACTGATAATAGGCGGAATATACTATCTCATTTTGCATGATGAACTTTCTACTTTCAGTGATATAAATTTAAAAGTGGAATCAGACAGGCAAAGAGTTATTAAAGCCATAAATAAACTGTCAGATATTCTGTTCACTCCTATACCATCTTCTCTTACCAGAGAAACCATTGATATAATAATAAAAATGAAGGAAGATAATATACCAGTGGAAAAAATAGCATATTATACGGGAATACCACAAGACATTATCATTTCAATCTAAAGCACAAATTGGAATAACCAGTCGTATATACTGATTTGAAAATGAGTAAAAATTGCAGTAAAAAAAAACGTGAACATCGATCTTCCCATCGTTGTTCACGGCTTTTTTATAATCTAAGGTATATAGAAAAGCGCAAACTCAGCTTTCCTTCTCCTCTCTATGCTCGGAATTACTTTCCCCTTATAGCACCTAAAGGAAACATACTCCTCATAGATGTCACGCTCCCCTTTTTCCAGCTTCCGTATCAACCGGCTTTTCAGTATCCTGCCATGGCCCTTCAATCTGAAAATGCCCACATTATAGCTCAAAACGCCCAAAAGCAATGCATCATTGTCAAACTCCCGGAACGCATCACAACACTTCCTAAGATTTCGAGCGTGATCTTATCACTCTTGAACAGTCCAAAACACATCAGAAGTTAGTTCTTCCATTAAGAGCTGTTGTAGGAAATGTAGTAATGGAATACCTAAAAAAGGAAAGGCCGAAAGAAGTGAATATTCAGAGATTATTCACGCACCTGTATGATCCGGAAAAACCGATAAGCCCGGGTGTTATTGGGAAAATTGCCCGACGTTTCTTTAATAAACTTGGGATTAGAAAAGGAGAGTGCCAAAATGGAATCAGGCTTTTTCGTCGTTATCTGGCCACCAAACTTTTAAGAAATGGAGTTACTCCTCGTTATATCAGCGAAATAATGGGACATATTTCTCCGGAGTCGCTCAATCCATACATAGATGCTGATATTGTACATTTACGTGAATGCGGCATTGACATTTCGAAATATCCTGTCAGAGAGGAGGTGTTTGACGTATGATTGACTTAATTAAGCTTGAGTTCCTTTATCGAAAATACCGGAACGAATTAAGAAACGATGGGAAGTCTTACAGATTTAGCCGCTTAAAGACATTCATTTCTTTTTGCGCAAAAAGAGGATGCAATTATTTATCAAAGGACTTGATAGATGAATGGTGCATAAAGCATCCAACCGAAAGCATTAACTCTGCCAACCATCGAATTGCGGAATTACGGAATTTTATTGCATACTCTAACAAACAACGATATACGAATATACCTTTACCATTGTTATTACCCGAAGTAAGGAAACAAAGAAAGGGAATACCTATGACAGAAATGCCCATTCAGAATTCTGTTGTTTCTGAAATGCTTGAAAAATATATTCTCTACTTGAAAACACTTGCTCCAAGGATATGTGACACTACGCATAAGAATCTCATCCGTTTCAATAACTTTTGTGCCCGAGTTCATCCTGAAGCTAAAGAACTGACCGAAGATATCGTTAATTCCTGGTGTGACAGAAGACCTTTTGAGAAATGTAAATCAAGAAATACAAGAGTGCTTCCCGTATCTCAATTTTTGAGGTATGCAATCAGGCATCATTGGACTAAAGTGAGCGTTCCCCCTTCTTTGCCGAGAGGTGGAAACAAACCACGCATACCCCATATTTTCACAGAAGACGAACTTGCCAATTTTTTTAATGCGACCATATTGCTTCGCAAGCCTGTTAATATCTCAGATTTCGATTTTAAGCTGAGAAGTATGCAAATACCTGTATTCTTCAGACTACTGCTTAGTACAGGTATGCGTACCAATGAAGCACGTTTACTTGACTGTGAAGACGTTGATCTTAAAAATGGCATAATTAATATCAGGCATACCAAAGGATGGGCACAACATAGAGTAGCCCTACACCTTTCAATTTGGGAACTTCTCAAGCGATACGACCATGCTGTAGAAAAGTTATTACCGAAGAGAAAAGTATTTTTTCCTACTTCGGATGGCAAGTATCACGATATAAAATGGCAAGGATATGCATTCAGTGAAATATGGCGAAGAATATCAAAGACGGACGCTCGTCCATACGATTTTCGTTCCAATTATGCAGTCAAAAATATAAACAGTTGGAATTATGATGGCACAGAATGGTTTGATAAACTTCTCGTTCTGGGACGCAGCATGGGGCATAAAACTCTGCAAAGTACTTGCTATTACTATCAATTGGCACCAATGTTTCCTGATATGTTGGAGACACTTTCTGGTTCTTATCTACATGACATTTTACCTAATCTTGAAGATTTTTACAATGATGAAACTTAAATCTGAATCAATCGTTATATCCCAAGCCGTAAATGAATGGTTTACAAGTTATCTTCCTATCGCAAGAGGATGTAGTAGCCATACACAACGTTCTTATTTTACGGCTTTATCGCAATATATGCAGTTCTTACAAGAAGAAAAAAAAGTCACTCCCAACACTCTTTCGGCAGAATCTTATTCCAAAAGCAATCTTAATGACTGGTTACTATGGTTAAAGAAAACCCGAAAGTGCAGTAATTCAACATGCAATGACCGTTTGTCTGGTGTAAAAAGCTTCATTAAATTTTTAAGCATAAAAGATATAAGATTTAATGCCGTATATATATCTTCAAAAGAAATAAAGCCTATGCGTACGGTTAAAGTGATTCATGAGGAAATTACACAAAAGGCTATCAAATCCCTTTTTAGTACCATTAGAACAGATACTCGAACAGGAAAAAGAGACTTGGCAATCTTTTATCTTATATATAGCATAGGCGCACGCATAGACGAGATTCTATCCGTTAAAATATGTGATTTACATCTTCATGAGTATCCTAATCCGAATTATTTGACGATTATAGGCAAAGGGTATAAATGCAGGACGCCTCCCATATTGAAGGATGTGACTAAAATTCTTTTACGGTATATAGAGGTATTCCATAACAATGATTTTGCTTCTCATAGTTATTTATTCTATTCCTTTTATAATGGAGAGAAGAAAAAAATATCCCAGGAGGCCATCAACAAACGTTTGAAGATGTATGCGGCTAAAGCAAATGAGATAGACAAATGTGTACCCCGCAATCTTCATTGCCATAGTCTTAGACATGCACGTGCCAGTCATTGGCTGGAACAAGGACTGAATATTATTGCTATACAAAGGCTAATGGGACACGCGGATATAAGAACCACTATGCGGTATATCTTTGTTTCTGTTGAACAAAAGAATAAGGCTTTGGCCACTTTGGAAAGTAAATCAACTCTAAAACTTGAAAAGAAATGGAAGAAACTTCCCAAAGGACAATCTCTTTTGGAATATGTAGGGCTAAAGAAATAATTTAAGTGTAACAATAATTTGTCAAATATGCGACTGAAGCCTTATACTTCAGTCGCATAAAAGAATAGAGGAATAAAATAGAGTGAAGAGTATGTTTCATTCTATCAAATACAATGCAAGCTCCATGTAATTATATATTTAATAATTAACGTATTAATATATTTTTATATAATAATTCGTTTACATACTTATTGTAAGTCGGAAAACAATAAATCATCATTGCCGTCAAAAACTAAAGCCTCTTTATTGTGCACCAATTCAACAGCAGCCATCGGATCAGTTATATCCAATGCAGCTATTTGAGTGTCATATGTAGTAATCATTTTTTCTTTCGCAACTTTTAACGTATCTCCATTCAAAAAACTTTTTAAACCTGCTATGGCACTATTTATAAAAGGTTCATGTTCACCTCTTACATTAAACGTGTTGTTATAACCGACAAAAAATCGTAAATCATGAGCCTTTAAATGTGGATGAAGCTTTTGAGCGCAAGAACAAGCAATACTATAAAGACCTTTGTTCTTGAAATTGTAGTTGGTTGTATGTATTGAGACAACAGCGTCTTCATCCTCATTGTAAATTCCATTGGCATCACCATGACCAGCAAAAAAACAAAACTGGTGTTCAGGCATGGCACCAATAACATTCTGTTCACTCAAATTTGGAGGGTAAACAGAAGAGTATTCAATGCCATTATCAGCACAGATTTGCTTCGCCTCGTCCGCACATGATTCTAAGAAGTCATGAAGTATGGTAGTAGAATCATTATTATATGCTATCAATACCTTATCCATATTTATTTTTTAGAACGATTTAATTGATAGATATAATATTCATTAAGTTTTTGCTCAAAAGATTTACCTATGGGTGTTTGTTGTCTCAACTCAACAAGGATGTCAGCCCAAGTGAATGTTGTGCCTGTAGAGACTTCACTAAAAGCTTCTCTATCGTTATCCTCTGGATGACGGAGAAGCCATTGTTCAAGGACGCAATCAAATTTTGTGCTCCACTGAGAACGAACTCTGTCAATGATGGAGATGACGGATTCAAAATCATCATTACTCCTGTCCAAATAGAAGAAATTCTCCTCGTTCATCATTTCAATGATGGAATCCAAAGGAATATCAGTCCTTAACTGGTTAGCCGACATTATCACAATATAAAGCAAGGACGTCTTTTTACGGATCTCCTTCAACAAGTCAATGCCCTTTTTGTGGTGACCGCTGAAATTCCAGTCAATGAATACTAGCATTTTGCTATTCAAATTCTCCAAAACGAATTCCAGTCCTTTATCTGGATTTTGGAAAACATGGTTACAATCGGCATCTTTGTAATGCTTTCTTATATTCTGAACAAACGGCTCTTTCTCCGACATGTTGTCGTCAATAAAAACTATTTTAAAATCCATAATTGTTTACTTTTTAAAAGGTATTGTTATTTTTATTGTCGTCCCTATCTCGCCAAATTCACTGTCAACGACGGCTACAGAGCCTCCAAGAGACTGAACACGAGTTTTTACAATATACAATCCAACGCCAGCACCTCCTTGCAACTCGGTTGTTGTATAGTACAAAGCAAAGATTTGTTCATTGTCTTCTTGGGGAATACCTATGCCTGTGTCTGAAACAAGGATCTCCAACATATCGTTTTGAACCTCGTAAGAGCAACGAATCACTTTCTGTTCTGATTTAGCCATTGCTTTCACGGAATTGTCTATTAGGTTCTGCAGAATATCCCTAAAAAATTGTCGGTTCGCGTTCAGAACCAGCTTATCGGGAAAATCTGTCTGTAAGGATATTCCTTCACGTGAGAAGACATCATCGTATTCACCCAGTATTTCCTCGAACGTGTTTTTTAAATCAACTTCCTCAGGAGTCAAGTTCGATTGTGAATAGCTAAGCATATAGTTAATCACACGGTTGAGTACTTTGAAGCGTTCATACATCTCTTTAGAATAGAGTATGAATAAATCTTCCTCCTCGGGATCGGGATAATATCTATAGAAGAACTCCACCCTATCGCGTATTTGGTTAAGTGTGGTACGGACAGCATGAGTGATATTAATTGCAAACTGTTGTAGGGACATAATACTCATATAGATGTTCTCCTTACGAGTAAAATCCTCTAAAGCTTTTTTGTTCGCTAATAGCAGTCTTTACACTACGGCCTGTCTTACGTACTTGTTTGATAAGAGGTTCTACAGTCAGCTTTAATTCTGGTTTTTTGGGCGACTATATCATTAAAGGCTTCTACTAAAGAATTGATATCATCTGATGCAGCTTTTAGACCCTCCTGAGCATTGTCTCGTTTTGCTTGACGCATTTCCACCTTGTAATCTTGAAGAGCATTAAGTTGAGTGATGATAAATTTCTTCATCTCTCGATACTCGTCATTGTCCACAAAGTCTTGGCGATTGGTCGCATCTATTATTTGAGGATTTCCATTTTTGGTGATGTCAATGACCCCCAAAAACTCACGTGTGCTTATTCTATTAAATATATCTTGATATACTCTTTTATCAATTCCTAAAATGTCACGTTTCAAATCTTGAATTTCGTTAGTTTCTGCAAAAGGCGTGGCAATGATACCATCACGATAGACCTTAAATCCATCTATAGGGTCATTAGGAAAGGCTTTTCGGTAGTTTCTACGAGCTGGCTCGTCAAAGAAGAAAATCTTCATCCTTATTCCTCCAAAAGGTTTAAGTGGGATAAGATGATAATTAAAAGTACTCTTTTCCTTATCGTAGAAAATACTTTGCTGAAGCTTTTTAGTCTCGTCAAAGTCTATACTCAGAGAAATGGTCGCATTATTAAAGTCATCCAACGTTCTAATAGACTCTTGGTCTATATCAAATTCAGGTGCAATTACTCGCACTTTGAATGGGTAACTCAAATTTGCAAATGGTGAGACAATTTTTGAAATTTCACGCATTAAATGCTCAATTTCTTTCTTAGTCCAAGGCTCTCTGATGGAAGTAATTATCAATTTCGTTCCTGATACATCTGGATTTTCAGCATCATTATACGTATAGACATTCTCCATATCGGTAAATAGACGAATATCTGCCTCTTTTTCGGTTTCAGTGTAATAAGCAGTCCAGTCAATATCTACCTTTAGCCACTTTTCTTCCCCTTCCTTTTTAGTGATAACGGAAACCTTATCTCCTAGCTTATCTACAGCAAAACGTCCTATACCTTTTTCTCCAACACATTTTCTATTGAAGGGTTTAGGTGAATATGGACGAGCGCGTTTACTTGAAGTTCCAATAACCATCCATTTGTCCCGAATATCTTCAAACGACATTCCATATCCGTCATCTTCTACTCGAATAACTGCCTGTTTTTTCCCGGCTCCAACATTTTCAAAAATGACATTTACATTTTGGGCATTTGCATCGTAACAGTTTTTTACCAATTCGAACAAAGCAGTAACTCGATCTGTTATCAAATCGCGTCCGATTAACCGGAATGTACTGACGTCAAATCGCCATTTTAGTTTATGATTATCGTCCATATTATTTGTGGGTTCTAATATGTTTTTTTATACTCTCTGCAATTACCTCGCCTAATTTTGGGGGAACAGCATTTCCTATATAACGTGAAGCTTTAACTAAAGATACTTCTTGCTCATTAGGAAAGAATTTATATTTTATCGGAAAAGTCTGGAACAATGCAGCTTCACGTGCTGAAATAGCCCTGTTCTGAACAGGATGTCCGAAACGCCCGTTACCTATACCTGTACAAAGTGTGGTCATCGTTGGAGCAGGCTCTTCCCAAGTCATGCGCCCATAAACACTACCAAAACTCTTACCACCTTCTTTCTTATGGCAATTTAACATAAGTTCCTCTGGCCAATCTCTCCAGCTTCCACCATATGGCGTAGCCTCAATTCTTCTCATATTCAATGCAGACAAGGCCCGGCAGCGATGCAACTTGTCTGTAGGACATTCTTCACCAGCTTGAAGAGGGGGAAGGTTACTGATTACATCGCCAACAGTCACGTAATTATCTTTTTGATGTGTTGGAGAAATCAATTCAATCTCACCTAATTTCGAGGCTAGCAATACTAATCGCCTACGTGTCTGTGGTATGCCATAATCGGGACAATAAACCACATGATAGGAGACATAATATCCTTCTGCCTCAAGTGTATTAACAAAGTCTCCTAATACTGATTGAAGTTTAAATGAAGCTATAGCCGGAACATTCTCCATTGTAACGATGTCTGGTTGCACATCTTTAACAAGACGTCCAAATTCATAAAGAAGGTTGTATTTTTTTTTATCTTTATTCTTGTTTTTAAATGCGTATGACGAAAAAGGCTGACAAGGAGCGCAACCAGCCAAAACTTTTATTGATTTCTTGGAATAGAAGGGTATTATGTCCTCTTTTTGAACTGTCCTAATGTCCTTGAAAATAAACTTTGCTTCGTTATTGGTTTCATATGCATACAAACAAGTCCAATCCAAATCGAAACCGGCTTTTATCTTGAGACCTTTTGACTTCATTCCATAGCTTAGTCCGCCTATTCCGCAAAATAGGTCAACCACCTCTATTGAAGGTAATTTCCCGCGTCGTTTATGTATTTTACTTTTAGGCATATCTATTCTGTGATAAGTTCTCGTTTTTCACATCCTAGCAAATCGGCAATTTTAGCTAGCGTCTGTAAGTCCGGCTGATGCATATTGGTACACCATTTACTTACTGTAACAGTTGATACGCCCAATTGTTCTGCCAGCCATTTGCTTGTTCTCTGTTTCTCCACAAGAACCACTTTAAGCCGATTAAGAGGTCTTACATTCATCTTTATTTAATTAAAATCAAATGCAAATATAATAAAAACAGGCAATATTACCAAATGCTTTATAGAAATGTATCCATAATTATAGTAGTTGAGTGTTGGTGAAATTCACAACTATGAAATTATATGCTATATTTCTATAAAGGTATAGAAAAAATCATTTTTGCAATCATTTAAAGTTAGGATAATATCAAGGTTAGGATAACGGTGCCCGTAACCTATGTAAGGCATCTGTCCCCGATGCCAGCCTTCCGCCCGTTTGATGAATTCCACGGCCTTGTCAAACAGCGAATCCGGCACTTCCCCCTTTCCTTGGGCAAAAGCGGAGGAGACCACAAACGCCATAAACACTCCGGCCGTCAGCCTGAGCCATGCCCTACTCATTGTCCGGAACGTTGTTTTCCGCATCATTCACATTGAAACCGTCGGGAAAAATGGCTTGAAAAACACTTTTAGTACGACCAAGTGCAAAGGATGAAACTAAGTGAAATGCGAAAAACGGAGAATCGCTTAAATTATTGATTTTGTTCCTATTTTGTTTCCTTTGCAAGTGGAATAAAATGATATTGCATTGATATATAAATGATTAATCATTTATAGAATAACATTTACTAGATTTCTGTTTAGGGTATCTTGCGACTTATGTATATAATCAACGGAAAACATCCCGTAATCCGTCGTTATGTTCTATTTTAAGTTTAAAGATAAGGAATGTTCCCTGAAAATCAAACCGATTCAGGATTTATTTGTCATTATGCATCTATTCTGCTTTTCTTTTCTCCTCTGCTACACTTTCTATACCCAGCCGTTCACATAGTTTCGGATCGTTCTTGATACGTTCCATTTCTTCGTTGATGATAGCCTGGGCGTCCGCCTTTATCTGGTCATAATTACGCTGTATCTGCTGGAGCATGATGTCATTCCCTTCACTGTCCTTGAATGTGTTGATAACCGGAATTTTTTTGTAAGCCTTTTCTTCAGCACTTACTTTGGCATGGTCTACGATAATTTCTGCATGAAAAATCTTCTGGTCGATTTTCTCACCGAAATTGTCCGATACGGAACCGACAAACGTACCTTGTGAAAGATTGGAAATCTTGGATGCAGGAATCAGTGAGTCCAGTTGGGTATTGATGGATGTGGAAACATCCTGACGGTTGATGGATATGGACTGTCGTTTCTGAAGGATTTTTCCAAAGCGTTCGGAAAGTGTCTTGGCCGTTTCGCCGACCACCTGACCGCTGAATATGTTGCCGACCGTATTTTGAATCACCTTGCTCTCCTTTTCGCCGTAATCTCGGTTAAGCTGGCTGAAGTCCTGAAACCCCAGACAGACAGCCACTTTATTGGAACGTGCCGTTGCAATCAGGTTGTCCAATCCGCGGAAATAGATGGTTGGAAGCTCATCTATAATGACCGTGCTTTTAAGCTGCCCTTTCTTGTTTATCAGTTTGACGATTCTGGAATTATACAGTCCGAGCGCAGCGGAATAGATGTTCTGTCGATCTGGATTATTACCCACACAAAGGATTTTAGGCTCTTTCGGATTATTGATGTCCAAAGAAAAATCATTGCCAGTCATGACCCAGTACAGCTGTGGAGAAATCATTCTGGTAAGCGGAATTTTTGCTGAAGCTATCTGACCTTGCAACTGATCCTGTGCCCCGCCTTTCCAGGCATCCATGAAAGGAGAAAGGTAGTTCTCCAGTTCCGGATAGGAAGTCAATATGGTAAACAAATCAGAGTAAGGTTTGTTCAGCAGTTCCACGGCATGAGGGAAGCTGCAATAGATACCGTTTTTGTATATTTTCAAATACCAGATTATAGCTGCTAGCAGGATAATCGGGGATTCTACAAAGAAGTCCCCCTGTTTCTCGATCCAGGTCTTATTCAAATTTAACATAATGGTATAGCTTGCTTCGTATGCGTCAGAAATGTCCGTCATGAACTCCGGATTAATAGGGTTGCAGCGGTGTGAACGGTGCGGATCATCGAAATTGATAACATAAAAATGTGGCTTTACCTTGTATTTGTCCATATTGTGTAACAAGGTATTGTAGGCAATGGTAGAAAGATCATCGAATTTATAATCATAGATATAGACACTGAAACCTTTGGAAATCATCTGTTTGATGTAGCTATTCACCACTGCATAGGATTTACCGGAACCCGGTGTTCCCAATACGATGGTCGCACGGAAAGGATTGACCACGTTGATCCAGCCGTCGTTGAGCTTGCCGCCATACTGGAATCTGGTGGGCAGGTTGACCGAATATTCATTCTCCATCAGTCTTGTTTCCTGCATGAAGGATTCGTTTTCCATATTGAACACGTCCTCCATCAGATTATGCCTGTAAAGCCTGCTGATCCACAGTCCCGCCATGAGCAGGCATAGATAACCGGCTGCGAGTGTCACCACATACAGGGCCGTGACCGCTTCGTGCGGAAAAGGCAGGTCAAGCAGCCACCAGTCCATGAAAAACAGAACCGCTCCGGCAGTAAGTACCGCCCATATACGCTGCCATGTAATCTTCTCACCCTTGACTCCGATGGTACCCATACAGGATATGGCCAGCAGAAGAACTGCCATCAGTTTTGTCCAAAGAATACAGCCGAATATACCGGTTGTCCTGTCAAAATTCATCAGTATCCGGTCTATGACATCCAGATTCAGATGCCAGGCACTCATACTGGGATAGCAGTACACATAAACGTGGACTACCAGAATAAAAATACTGACTGCCCTGCCGAATTCCATAATCTTGGCAAGAGCTCTCAAATCGTCTTCCTGTTGCATAATGATGTAGATGATTGTGGGAGAATCCGTTGTTCTCCCTGTTGTTGACTCATTTTGATTGATCAGATACCGCGTGATTTGCGCTTCTGCGGTTTCTTTTTCCGTTTCATGCGGCGACGGAACGCTTCTTCCTCGTAATCGATTGCCGGATTTGCCTCAAAGGAGAAGATGCCTGCCGCCTGTTCAAGCGCACTGTTTTCTTCCATACGGTGACCGTACCGTTTCCAAAGTTCCTCCGGACCGGACTGTTGTCTGTCCTGCCAGGGTATTTCTTCCCACCAGTTGACAAGGCCGTTGAATACGTTGGCGGAAAACTCCTTTCCCATACGTGAACCGTTGAACGCCTCACGCCGTTCATGGTCTATGAATGTGACGCCATAGATACGTCCGGTATCGTTCCTTCGGAATACCACATCAATGTGCTCCTGTTTCAGCAGTTCCCTGAATTCCTGTTCCGATTTTGCGTTACGCATTGCCCATACTACCTTGCCGGATATGACCGGCGACCATCTGCCTTCCTTGAAGTCCTGTGTATGCCGTAACATACGTTCGGACAGTCCCGTATTTCCGAAACGCTTGCCGAACCTTGCACTTTTTATTGGAGGGCTGACCACTTTCCCACTATCATCTGTAGCCGAATAGATGATACCCGTATAGGGTGTTCCCATGTAATCGCCCCGAACCTGTAGGGCTTCAATGTTCAGTGTGGAAAGCAGCGCGGAATACTCTCCGAAAGTCTGGAAACGGTAGCTCTCCAGAACGGTCTTCAGTGTGTTTCCTATCTGATGGCGTATATCCCCCTGTAAGGCATCCACCTTTTTCAGTTCCGCTTTCGGATTCCGTCTTTCCGTATCCGCACTGTTACGCAGTCCGAATTCCTGTTCCAGTTCCCGGCAGGCTGTCATGGAACGGCGGTGTTCATAGGAGTCATTGATTTTCCTTCCTTCATCGTCAATGCATACACTTACGATATGTACGTGCGTGTTGCAGGTATCGCCATGTCTGTACACGATGAACGGCTGGTCACCATAACCCATTTTCTGCATGTATTTCTCTGCCAGTTCCGCCAGCCTGTCATTGTCCAGCCTGTCTTCCGGTGCCGGGCTGAGGGCGATATGCAGGACCGGCTTGTCCGTCCTCCTGTTTGCCGTCATATGGTTCTCAAATGAAAGGAGAGCCAGACGCATGTCCTCGCTCGGCAGTCCCGGGCGGTCGGAAATCATCCGGTGTCCTGACAGGATTTCCGCCGTCCCTTGAAATACCTTTTCATGGTTATAGGACAGTGCTCCGTAAAGGCTTGTCCCGTGACTTATCTTTGCAACCATTTCTGTTCATATTCTTTGGTTAAGGCCATAATCTGCCTGTTGAGCAGTATCAGTTCCAGGGTAGCCTTTTCAAGTTTGTAAAGCAGGGACATCGCCCTTTTGTCCCCGAAGTTTTTCTGTACGGCCCTTACGACCTGATTGTAATTGTTGCCTATTGCCTGGAATTGTCTGTAAAATTCCCCGAGCCGGATGTAATAGTCCATGGAAACCTTGTCCACCTTGATTACCTTCAGTTGTTCTGAAAAGATTGATTTCTTGATAAAGATTGTCCTGTCCCTTGCTCCGGATTCCAGAAACAGTTTCTCAAATCTGCTTTTCTCCTGTGCGTTCAGACGGAAATTGTACTTGTAGTCCGCCGGATCAGTTTTCGGTTTTCTGCCTGTCCTTCTTGTCTGTTTTTTCTCCATGCTTTTCTGCTTTTGGGTTATATTGCTTTCTCCGTCAGATTTTCCGACTTTGGAGGAAAATCCCCCGACCGTGAGGGAGGGCAAGTTGGTTTTTGTATGGCAGAATAATTTCTGTCGTACAAAAACACAACTTGCTCTGTTCGTTTGAACAGAGAATCCACCTCCGGCGGATTGCTGCGCGACGTGAGCGGCGTGCTGCTGTCCGTCGGAAGATGTTCCAAGCCGTTCATCGGTTCTGACTTTGCAAAATTATGACCGTGTAAACACTTGTAAAATAGCGGATTGTATGACATATAATGACGCCTGATGACATCTGATGTCATGGTATTGGCTACATATTACCTGTATGCTTGAAAGACCTTATTTTTGACGCGATTTAAGCGTGCAATATTGCAATAACATAATAACATAACAACATGGTATTGCAATAATATAAGGACATAATAACATGGCAATATAGCATTGCAATAACATAAGGACATAATAACGTAACAACATAGTATTGCAATAACATAATGACACAATAACATAACAACATAATATTGCAATAACATGACAATGTATATATGTACAGGATTATTGCAGCATGTCCTTAAACGGTTATGCCGGTATCACAATAGCGTAATGCCATTGTTGGATTAGTGAAAGAAAAAAGTGAATATTAACCCCAAAAACAAGAGGTATGAACAAACGTCCGATTCTTGTCGCCTTCAGCAATCAGAAAGGCGGTGTGGGCAAGTCCACGGTAACAGCGGTTCTTGCCAGTTATTTTAATTATGTAAGAGGTTTGAAAGTTGCTGTCGTTGACTGTGACTATCCCCAGTTCAGTCTGGAAAAACTGAGGGGAAGGGATTTGAAGAACCTTGAGAAAAGTGAGTATCATCAGCGACTTTTCTGCCGTCAGTTTGAGGACGGTTCCCGTAAGGCCTATCCGATTGTCACTTCTACTCCGGAGGCAGCCGCAGAGATTCCCGGCAAACTGGAAGGCGACTATGACCTGATATTCTTCGATCTTCCCGGAACGGTGAATTCCCGTGGCGTATTCGAGTCCGTCATGAACATGGATTTTATCTTTACTCCCATTGTAAAGGACCGTATGGTCATGCAGAGCAGCCTTTCCTTTGTATCGACCGTTCAGGATTTTATCGGACAGCATCCGGAAGCTCCCCTGAAGGATATACGTTTATTCTGGAACCGTATGGACAGCCGTACTTCCAAGGAACTGTATGTAATGTATAATGCAATAGTGCTCCGCATGGGTTTGAAGGTCTTTGAAACCGTACTTCCGGATCTTGAACGCTTCAACAAGGAAATGACACCTTCTTCCAGGCAGCATTTCCGCTGTACCCTTCTTCCTCCTTCCGAATCACTACTGAAAGACAGCCGTCTTGAGGCTTTTGTTCAGGAGATGGAACGTATCATATTTCCGGGATAATGGCTATGGCAAAAAAAAGAGAGATTTTCAAGGTGGATGAGGATGCCTTGAAGGACATGATGGCCAGTGAATCCATTTCCTGTGGCAAATCTGGAACTGATGTCGGTGAGAATGTTCTTCCTGTCACAGAAAAGGGAAAAAATGTGCCGGAAGTAAAAACACAGGGACAGGAAAAGTCCCGCAAGATGATACGCGCCGATCCCGGACTGGAAGAGAAGGTGGAAATGTACAAGGAACTGTTTCTGGACAGAAAGAAGTCCGTACACCGAAAGCAGACCTATATCAGCTATGACATGTATTGCAGGCTGGCGCGTATCCTTCCCCTTCTGAGTGATGACATGAGTGTGCCCGCTTTTTTGGACAATGTGCTGGCACACCATCTTGAGACTTACAGTGAAGAGCTTGGCGAGCTGTTTCGCCGCAAAACCCAAAAAACATTCTGAAAATGATGTGGATTGTATTGACTGTTGCCGTATTGGTATGCGGCATTCTGCTGTTTTGTGTTTATGTGCTGTCCAACAGGATTTGCTCACTGAAAGAACAGGTCAGGGAGTTGAAAGAGAAAACAGGAATAGCGAACCGCTTTCCCGAATACTGCCGTGTCTATCTGAACGATGTTCCCGTCGGGAACGGTCGGCAGATACGTATCCGTGGCTATCTGTATGACAAGGCAAGCCGCCTTATTCCGTTTATGGCTCCCGGCATGAGTGTTTCAGTCTATGTGAGCAATATCGTGGAGGAACACTTGAAACGCCACGGAGAATTGCTGAAGAATGAACTTGAATGTTTTCTTTATAAGGATTCTTTATGGAAGGACTGATATACTTCTGTGTACGGATTGTCTGTATAGGCTATTTGCTGTACAGCGTGTATGGCTGGAGAAGGCGTATCGAAACTGTTTGTACACTGCTTTATGGGAAACCTTGCGTGAAGAAGGAAAAGAAAGAAACTGCCGGAACGGAATCTGCGGTTTCAGATGCAGAAGTGATGGGAAGTACCCGTTATGTCTATTTGGACGAGAATGCCGGAAAGACTGCCGCTCCCTTCATGAGCCAGCCACTTGAAAGGAATTTTATCGGTGAAGAGGAGGATGTGGAGCAGGAAGACGTGGAATGTAACCTTCAGCTGGAAAAGATGAAACTCCTGCAGGAAGTTCAGGAAGACTTGGACGCGGAGTCTCCCTCGACAATGAAGAGAAGAATCCTTTTTTCCATGGTGTGCGCGGTGATTGCCGCCCACGCTTTCGCGCAGGGCCAAGGCCTTGCCGGTATCAACGAGGCGACCAGCCTCATGACCTCGTATTTCGACCCCGCCACCAAGTTGTGCTACGCCATCGGCGCCGTGCTGGGACTGGTGGGCGGCATCAAGACCTACGGCAAGTTCTCCAGCGGAGACCCTGACACCTCGAAGACCGCCGCCAGCTGGTTCTTCGCCTGCATCTTCCTGATTGTGGCCGCCACCATCCTGCGTTCCTTCTTCCTCTAAAGGCATGGAGTATCCGGTAAACAAAGGTGCGGGCAATTCCGTCGAGTTCAAGGGGCTCAAGTCGCAATACCTGTTCGTCTTCGCGGGCGGGCTGACGGCGGTGCTCCTTGCGGTGGTCATCCTCTATCTGGCAGGTGCGGGCCAGTGGGTATGCATTCTCTCGGGAGTCATATCCGGCAGCCTGCTGGTATGGGTGACGTTCCGGCTGAACGCCCGTTACGGTGAACACGGGCTGATGAAGCTGCTGGCAGGGAAACGGCACCCGCGCTACCTGATTCACCGCAAAAGAGTTTTCAGATTATTCACGAAAAGAAAGAGGAAACAACCATGAGAAATGTATTGAAAGCGGAAACGCTGGAACGCAAGTTCCCCCTGCTGTCGGTGGAAAACGGCTGCATCGTGAGCAAGGATGCCGACCTGACCGTGGCCTTCGAGGTGGAGCTGCCCGAACTGTACACGGTGACGGCAGACGAGTACGAGGCCATGCACGCCTCCTGGATAAAGGCCATAAAGGTACTGCCCGAACACAGCGTGGTGTGCAAGCAGGACTGGTTCGTCAAGGAGACCTACCGCCCGAAAACCGGCGGGGAGGAACAGAGCTTCCTTGCGCGCAGCTACGAGCGGCACTTCAACGAAAGGCCTTTCCTGAACCACAGATGCTACCTGTACCTGACGAAGACCACCCGTGAGCGCAACCGCCGGCAGAGCGACTTCAGCACCCTCTGCCGCGGCTTCCTGCTGCCCAGGGAGATAACCGACAAGGAGACGGCGGAGCGTTTCCTTGAAGCGGTGGAACAGTTCGAGCGCATCATGAACGATTCCGGGCACGTAAGGCTGCGCCGCCTGGAGACGGACGAGGTGACCGGCACGAAGGAACATCCCGGGCTGGTGGAGAAGTATTTCTCCCTCTCGCTGGAGGACGGGACCGCCGTGCTACAGGACATCTGCCTCAAACCCGGACGGATGCGTATCGGCGACAAGCGGCTCTGCCTGCATACCCTCTCGGACACGGAGGACCTGCCGGGAAAGCTCTCCACCGACATGCGCTACGAGCGTATGTCCACGGACCGGAGCGACTGCCGGCTGTCCTTTGCCGCCCCCGTGGGGCTGCTGCTGTCGTGCAACCATATCTATTCGCAATATGTGTTCATCGACAGCGCGCAGGAGATCCTGCAAATGATGGAGAAGAACTCGCGCAACATGCTCTCGCTGTCGAAATACAGCCGGAGCAACGCGGTGAACCAGGAGTGGACGGAAATGTATCTGGATGAGGCGCACGCCAAAGGGCTGCTGCCCGTCAGGTGCCACTGCAACGTCATCGCCTGGGCCGAGGATGCGGACGAGTTCCGCCGTATCAGGAACGATACGGGCAGCCAGCTTGCCATGATGGAATGCACGCCGAGGTACAACACCGTCGATACCCCGGTGCTCTACTGGGCGGGCATCCCCGGCAATGCGGGCGACTTTCCCGCCGAAGAGTCGTTCTACACCTTTCTGGAGCAGGCGGTCTGCCTCTTTGCCGGGGAGACCAATTACCGGAACTCGCCCAGCCCGTTCGGTATCCGCATGGCGGACCGGCAGAACGGCATCCCGGTGCATGTGGACATTTCCGACCTTCCGATGAAGCGCGGCATCATCACCAACCGCAACAGGGGTTACACGGACATCAAGACTGCCGGTGAATAGGACGAACCTAACCCATCATTGTCACTTACACGGAACGCGGCAAGTCCGTATCTCTCCATTTCTTATGGAATGGTAAGCGAGCCGTAAGGCAAGCCTATACGGGATGCGGATATAGGAATGTGGAAAAAGCGAATGCCGCTCTGTAATGGAGCGGATACGGATTGACCTCATTGCCATGTATGGCAGAGAGCCACATCATCCGACACGAAAGTGTGCCCACTTCCACAAGGTAACTCTTTACAATAAACTTTATAGAACTTCTAAAGAAAGGAAAGCAAATGAACGAATCGAAAGAAACGTGTGCACCTGAAAATGTAGTCCTTACTTACACCGAGCGTTGGCAACGGATTGACCGTCGCAAGGCTGAGGACTATGTTCGGAAGCTGCAAGCACGTATTGTAAAGGCTCAGAGGGAAGGCAAGTACGGCAAGGTTAAATCCTTGCAATGGCTGCTGACCCACTCGTTCTACGGTCGTTATCTTGCCGTAGTTCGGGTTACTGCAAATAAAGGCAAGAACACTGCTGGAGTTGACCGCGTAAAATGGTCTTCCGATGCAGCCAAAGCCAAAGCTATCGACACACTCAAGCGTCGTGGGTATCAACCGATGCCTCTGCGCCGTGTGGAGATTCCGAAGAAGAATGGAAAAAAACGCCCGTTGGGTATCCCAACAATGAAAGACCGTGCTATGCAGACGTTGTATCTTATGGCTCTTGACCCTGTGGCAGAAACTACGGGAGATATACACTCCTATGGTTTCCGTAAACATCGGAGCTGTCAAGATGCAATCACGCAATGCCATATTCTTTTATGCAAGGATGACAAATCACCTCAATGGATTCTGGAGGGAGACATCAAAGGTTGCTTTGACCATATAAGCCATGACTGGCTTCTCAACAATATACCAATGGATAAGGAAATGTTGAGAAAATGGCTGAAAAGTGGATATGTGTTCAATGGCAGTCTGTTCCCTACCGAAGAGGGCACACCCCAAGGCGGCATAATTTCACCCACTCTCGCTAATATGACTCTTGACGGGTTGCAATCGCTCGTGTCAAAAGCTGTAAAGCCTTATGACATATATCCAAATGGCAAGCGCAAAAGGATTGTCCCCAAAATCAATCTTGTCAGATACGCTGATGATTTCATCGTGACGGCAAGAGACAAGGAGACAATAGAAAACATATTGCTCCCCCTCATACAGCAATTCATGTCTGAACGAGGTTTGACGCTCTCGGAGGAAAAGACCAAAATAACGCATATAAATGATGGTTTTGACTTCCTCGGTTTCAATATTCGTAAATATCCGAATGGCAAGGTGCTGACCAAGCCGTCAAAGGACAGCATGAAAAGTTTTTGTGAAAAAATCAGATTGAAAATCAAGAGTAACAAAACGGCGAAGGCTTCTTCAATCGTGAGAATGTTAAATCCGATGATAACAGGTTGGGGAAATTACTACCGATACGGAGTATCCTCCAAATCATTCTCCCGAATTGACTTTGAAATTTTCAAGTCACTTTGGCGATGGGCAAAGCGACGCCATTCAAAAAAGAGCAAGCACTGGATTAAGGATAAATACTTCCTGCAACTAAAAGGTCGTAAATGGTGCTTTGCAGCCATAGAGAAACGGAGCAAGTCTTACAAGGACAAAACTTTGCGGCTCAAAAGGCTCGGAGACATTTCCATTAAAAACTACGTCCGTGTTAGAGGGGAAGCGAATCCTTACGACCCTGCTTATGCAGATTACTACAAACGCCGCAGAAATAAAGAAACGGAAGAAAAACTCCGTGAAAGAGATAATATGCTGCGTAGTATACATCGGCAGTAACAAGGTGCTGCTTCCGGTGGTGACGCTGATCATCATGGAAACCTTCATCGCCAAGATGCGCAGGCTGAAAGGTGTCCGTAAGATGATATTGATAGAAGAATGCTGGAAAGCGCTGATGTCCGCCAACATGAGCGAGTATATCAAGTACCTTTTCAAAACCGTCCGGAAATATTTCGGCGAGGCGGTGGTGGTGACGCAGGAGGTGGACGACATTATCTCGTCCCCGATTGTGAAGGAAGCCATCATCAAAATACGGCATTGACCGGAATTCCCCGGATGAAATCAGACAACAACAGGCAGAAAAGGGCTATAAGGAACTTTATGCCCGGTTTGAAACCATGATTGGTCTGAGGTCCTCAAACAAAAAGGACGACACCACTATCCGCAAGGAATGCCGGCAGCCAGCCTATAAAGACAAGCTGTACGGAAAAGTCCGCATCCCTGTCAGTCCGAATCCAAAGAGACGCAAGATGGGACTTTGAGAGATTCAGTAAAACAAGAACAACATCATTAAAAAGACAAGACATGAAAAACAGACAGTTGTACAGACTGGCCGCCTGCCTGATCGGGGCGGCATCACTGCTGCTACAGAGCTGTAGTGAAAGCAGGTTCAAGGACTGTGACCGCCTGTGCGGTTCATGGAGCAGTGTGGAAGGCAAGCCCGATGTCCTTATTTATAAGGAAGGGGACGCCTACAAGGTGACGGTCTTCGCCCGCAGCGGAAAGACACGGAAGCTGAAGCCGGAAACCTATCTGCTGGTGGAAGAAAACGGTAACCTGTTCATCAATACCGGCTACCGCATAGACATCGCCTACAATGAGGCGGCTGACGTATTGACCTTTTTCTCCGAACGGTGACTATGTAAGGAAGGAGGTACGTCCATGAGAAAAAGACTGCTGCTGCTTTGTGCAGGAACCTTTTTTCTTGCCGGACAGATACGGGCACAGTGGGTGGTGACCGACCCCGGCAACCTTGCCCAAAGCATCATCAACATGTCGGACAATATCGTGCATACCTCTTCAACTGCGACAAGTACCGCCCAGAATTTTGCGGAGACGGTGAAGATATACCAGCAGTACAAGAAATACTATGATGGTGCGCCCGTATAGGCGATATAATAAATATAGCATTGGCAAGCTATTAGGTAAGTGTTCCAATATTTACCTATCATCACCAGCTTATCTGCCCACGAAAGGACGGCAGGGAGTATAGCACGCTGGAAAGCCATAAGTCAATTAGTTATCAAATTGCAACTGAATGGTGAGATGAAACAGATAGATACGAGGATAAAATCCAAACTGATTGAATGATAGTCCAAGTGAACCCAGTATGTTTTATAGTGAAAGATAACTTAACTCGCTATACCGTAATACCTCTGTTGCGAGCGTCGTGTAGTAGAGGCAGGAACAAATTACGGCACAACCGCAGTAAGCGGTAACGGGCGGAAGTCATATCCGATAATCTATCATAGCCATGTTATTATATCGTAAACGGGGATTGCCTAAATCGGAACGCCGCAAGGCTATTAGGTACAGACCTATGAAAATCCGACAAGGCAACGGAGCTTCCGTAGTAGTCTGAGCAGGGGAAAGCCCTGTACATGGCGAAGGGAAGCAGCTAATAATTTTAATGCAAATAACGGAAAATGTGAGAGACATTATGAGAAGTCCAGAGTATGTATTAAACAGTCTAACGGAACACAGTGAAAATTTGAATTACAAGTTCGAACGCTTGTACCGTATCTTTTTCAATGAGGAAATGTATTACGTTGCCTACCAACGCATATATGCGAAACCGGGCAATATGACAGCAGGTGCAGATGGGAAAACCATTGACCAAATGAGCCTGAACCGAATTGAACAACTGATAACATCGTTGAAAGATGAGAGTTATCAGCCCCAACCCTCAAAACGGGTGTATATCCCAAAGAAAAATGGGAAAATGCGTCCATTAGGTGTACCAGCTTTTAACGATAAATTATTGCAGGAAGTGGTCAGAATGATATTGGAAGCCATCTATGAAAGACAGTTTGAAAAAACGTCGCATGGCTTCCGACCCCTAAGAAGCTGCCACACTGCCTTGTCTGATATTCAGAAGACATTTTCGGGCGTGAAATGGTTCGTAGAAGGTGATATTAAGGGATTTTTCGACAATATCAATCATGAGATACTGATAGGTATTCTGAAAGAACGTATCGCTGACGAAAGATTTATTCGCTTGATTAGAAAATTTCTGAATGCAGGATATATCGAAGACTGGAACTTTCATAACTCCTACAGCGGAACACCGCAAGGCGGAATTGTCAGCCCTATCTTGGCAAACATATACCTTGATAAGTTGGATAAATTCATGAAGGAATACACTGAAAAATTTGATAAGGGGAAAGAACGGAAAAGAACCAAACAGGCAGTATCACTTGAAGGCAAACGACACCGTATTCTGAAAAAGTTGAAAGTGGTAAAAGACAAAAATGAAAGGTCAGAATTGATAAGACAATATAAGGCTTATCAAAAAGAAGGTTTGCAGTATTCTGATGGTGACGAAATGGATATGAACTACAGAAAACTCAAATACGTGAGATATGCGGATGATTTTCTAATTGGAATCATTGGCAGTAAACAAGATGCTATCATCATCAAAGAGGACATAAAGAACTTCCTCTATGAAAAGTTGGCTCTTACACTGTCCGATGAGAAAACACTTATCACCCATGCTGAAAACGCTGCAAAATTTCTCGGATATGAGATTTTTGTAAGGAAATCCAATGACACCAAAAGAAGCAAATACGGAGTACTAAGACGTGTCTTCAATAAGAGGATACAATTGGCACTTGGAAAGGATACGTTTAAGAAAAAGTTGCTCGAATATCGTGTTTTAGAAATAAAGATACACAACGGCAAGGAGTATTGGAAAGCAAAATCCCGTCCCAAACTTTCAAACAACAATGACTTTGAGATACTTGACAGGTACAACAAGGAAATAAAGGGCATTTACAATTACTATTGTTTGGCTAATAATTGTAGTAGTCTGTCAAAACTTGGGTATATCATGAAATATAGTATGTACAAAACATTTGCGCAGAAATATCGGACAACGATGTCGCAAATCCGAAAAAAGTACACCAAGAATGGACTTTTTTCAGTTAGATACTATTTAAAGAACGGTACTGCCAAAGACTTGACCTTTTATCATGGTGGGTTCAAAAAGAAAAATCCAATGAACATTAAGGATTTAGACAACTTGCCCAAATTCACATATCATCCTACAAACACAAGTCTTATAGATAGGCTGAAAGCGGAAAAATGTGAATTATGTGGAGCAGTCGATAAGTTAGTGATGCACCATGTGAGAAAATTAAAAAATCTTCAAGGGAAAACTACCTGCGAAAAACAAATGATGGCTCGCAAACGAAAGACTATTGCCATATGTGGTAAGTGTTACAAAAAACTCAGTAACAATGAATAGATTGATATTATTAGTAGAAAGCCGGATACGCGGAGACGTGTACGTCCGGTTTGGGGGCGAGCTTCCGAAAACCCACCGTAGTAATACGGCAGGGCGTTGGATGCTTAGCCTACCCCTGAGGTCCGTCAACAATCTGGTGAAGGATGCCCGTAAGGTCAGTGAGATCATCCTGATGGTCGGTGACGTGTCGGAAATCTACGTGACCAATTTCCAGAAGATGCTGGATGATGAGAACTTTTCTCCGGAAGAACTGGATGCCATCGCTTTCGGTTATACCAAGCTTCTGGAAGAAAGCAACGGGGTGTTGCAGGACCTCAAGCAGGTAATCAACGTCAGCACCCTTTCCATGACTGACAAAGAGCGTATGGATGTGGTGGATGACTGTTATGCCAGTATGCGCCGTTACCGCAATCTCGTGAATTACTATACGAACAGGAATATAGCCGTGAGTTTCCTGCGTGCCCGCAAGAAGAATGACCTTGACCGTGTCTTGAAACTCTATGGTAATGACACCTCCAAATACTGGTAGCCTATGGTATTGTTATCCGTGGATTTCTCGAATCTCCATACCATTCTGGAGAGCCTTTACAATGAAATGATGCCCCTTTGTGAGGATATGCTGGATGTTGCCAAGGGACTTGCCGGACTCGGTGCACTGTTCTATGTCGCCGTCCGCGTGTGGCAGTCGATGGCCCGTGCCGAACCGATAGACGTGTATCCGCTTTTGCGTCCTTTTGCGATAGGCATTTGCATCATGCTTTTTCCGACCCTGGTACTTGGAACGATGAATACGGTGCTGAGTCCGATTGTGCAGGGAACTCACAGGATGCTTGAGGGGCAGACGATGGATATGGACCAGTACCGTGAGCAGAAGGACAGGCTGGAACGTGAGGCCATGCTCCGTAATCCGGAAACGGCCTATCTGGTCAGCGACGAGGAGTTTGACCGTCAGCTGGACGAGCTCGGATGGTCGACCGATGCCATGGCAATCCGCATGGGCATGTATATGGAAGTGGGCATGTACAATCTGGAAAAGTATATCCGTGACGCCTTTCGCAGTCTGTTGGAACTGCTTTTTGCCACCGCATCCCTGCTGATAGATACGGTAAGGACCTTTTTCCTGGTGGTATTGTCCATCCTTGGTCCCATTGCCTTTGCCTTCAGTGTGTGGGACGGTTTCCAGTCCACGCTCAGCCAGTGGTTCACACGTTACATTTCCGTCTATCTGTGGCTTCCCGTGAGTGACCTTTTCAGCTGTATGCTGGCCAAAATTCAGGTGCTTATGCTGCAGAACGACATCCTGGAGCTCCAGAACAATCCGAACTATTCGCTGGACAACTCCAATTCGGTATATGTGATCTTCATGCTGATAGGTATCATCGGATATTTTACCGTGCCGACCGTGGCCGGATGGATTGTGCAGGCAGGTGGTGCCGGAAACTACAACCGGAACATCAACCGTACCGCGACCAAGGCCGGAGGATTTGCAGCCGGTGCCGCAGGTTCCGGACTGGGAAATATCGGAGGGCGTCTGCGTGGAAAATAAACAGAACAGGAACATAAAAATCATGAAAACAGATGGAATTCAAATCACTGACCAATATTGAAAGCAGTTTCAGACGGATACGTCTGATGCTTGCGGTCTTTGTCGGATGCTGCACGCTTGTAACCGTTTTTGCCCTGTGGAACTCATACCGCTTTGCTGAGAAACAGCGTGAGAAAATTTATGTACTCGATGGCGGCAAGTCACTGATGCTTGCCCTTTCGCAGGATCTTTCACAGAACCGTCCGGCTGAAGCCAGGGAGCATGTCAGAAGGTTCCATGAGCTCTTTTTCGGGCTGTCGCCACAGAAGGATGCCATCGAGCACAATATCAACCGTGCCTTGCAGCTGGCGGATAAAAGTGCCTATCATTACTATGTGGACTTTGCCGAGAAGGGCTATTACAACCGGCTGATTTCGGGCAACATCAACCAGGTGGTACGGGTGGACAGCGTGGTCTGCGACTTTTCCGGCTACCCCTACAGGGCCAGGACGTATGCCCGCCAGATGATTGTCCGTGAGAGTAACGTGACGGAACGTTCGCTGGTGACTGACTGCCAGCTTCAGAATACGTCCCGTTCCGATGATAACCCCAACGGCTTTATCATCGAACATCTGACCATACTGGAAAACAAGGACATAAGGAGTGTAGAGCGATGAAAAGGAACCTGACGAGACAGGCGGACCTGCAACTTAGTAGGTTCTGCCACAGACTTACCGTGAAACAGCGCAAGGCCGTTCTCTGGATACTGTTTGTCCCGTTTGCCGCCGTATGTGTCTATACGGCATACCGGCCGTTTATGGGCAGTAAGAACCGGGAGTCCGGAATGGAATTTATGGAAAAGGATTCACTCCGTATGGAGTTCATTCAATCTATTGTAAGAAATGGAGAAAGAAAAAGTCAAGAAAGTAATGGAACGGCTTATGAAACCGTTCAGGCTCCGGTCCTCAAAGGACAGGAAGCCGTTGAGTGAGGAACAGAAACGTAAACGCGCCAGATTTTTGGTGTATCCGCTGATGTTCCTGCTGTGTCTGGGAAGTTTCTATCTGATATTCTCACCTTCCGGGCAAGAACGGGAGCGGCAGGATAAAGGACAGGGATTCAATACAGAAATCCCTTCTCCCGAGGACAGCCGTCTGGAATGGAACAAGAAGGATGCCTATGAAAAGGCTCTGATGGAACAGGAAAGCAGGAAAAGGAAGACATTTTTTGAAGCTGCGGAGTCCATGTTTGCCAAAGAGGAACGGAAAGACAGTGTCCGTCTTCCCGACGATATTCCATCGGAGAGGCAAACGAACACGGGAACGGAAACTGAAAAAGGCAATGCTGGACCGGTCAGTTCCTCTGCCGGAGCCTACCGTGAGATGAACCGTACGCTGGGAAGCATCTATGAACCGCGGACCGATCCGGAAAAGGAAAGGCTTCTGGAAAGGATTGAGGAACTGGAACGTATGCAGCAACAGCAGCAGAAGCAGGAGCCACTGTCAGGTATGGAGGAAAAGATGGCCCTGATGGAAAAATCCTATGAACTGGCTGCCAAATACAATAACCGTCAGGCAGCGGAAACTCCTTCTCCCGTCAGAAAAGCGGAGGACAAAAAGGTCATACCGGTGAAACAGGTTCACAATGAGGTGGTATCCTCGCTTTCCAGACCCATGAGCGACGAAGAGTTCATATCCGCCTTTTCGGGAGAACGCAATGCCGGTTTCAATACGGCTGTCGGCCGGAAGAGATTCTGATGATGTTTGCCCTTCTGACGGGCTTTTTAGCTGCCCATGCGCAGCAGAGTAGCGGAGATTATTTTGAAGGACTGAGCCGCAAGATAGGCTTCAGTCAAATGATACCTCCGCATGGTCTGGAAATCACCTACGACAAGACGGTGCATGTGATTTTCCCCTCATCCGTCAAGTACGTGGACCTCGGTTCCCCCAACCTGATAGCCGGCAAGGCGGACGGCGCGGAGAACGTGATCCGGGTGAAGGCTACGAGGAAGCATTTTCGCAACGAGACGAACATGAGCGTGATTACCGAGGACGGGAACTTTTACACATTCAACGTCAAGTATGCCGACGAGCCGCTGCTGCTGAATGTGGAGATGTGCGACTTCATCCATGACGGGGAGTCGGTGAACCGTCCCAACAACGCAATGGAGATTTATTTGCAGGAACTGGGCAACGAGTCGCCCAGGCTGGTGCGTCTGGTCATGAAGTCCGTGTACGGACAGGACAAGCGGAGAGTGAAGCACATCGGCTGCAAACGGTTCGGCGTGCAGTACCTGCTCAAAGGGCTCTATGTGCACGGTGACCTGCTCTATTTCCATACCGAGGTAAGAAATTCCACCCACGTGCCTTTCGATGTGGACTTCGTGACCTTCAAGATCGTGGACAAGAAGATAGTGAAACGTACCGCCATGCAGGAACAGGTCATCTGTCCGCTGCGTGCCTTCAATTACCTGACCCGTGTGGACGGGAAAAAGAGCGGGAGAACGGTGTTTGCCCTGCCCAAGTTCACCCTCCCCGATGACAAGAAACTGGTGGTGGAGATGTATGAGAAACGGAACAGCTGGAGTTCCTTTCAGGGAAATCCGGCATCCTTCCCCTCCGGCCTTTACTGGAACGTAAGAAGATACCCCGCGTTTCCGGATTCGAGGACGTGAAAGTGACGGAACTGAGTCATGAGGCATTGAAAAGCTACCTGAAAGAGAGAGGAATTGATCCGGCCGTAGCCGGGAGGTTCTGCAAGGAAGTGGCATATGGAATACGGGGCAAGCGGTATTTTGCCATAGGCTTCATGAACCGGAGCGGCGGTTATGAACTGCGCAACCCGATGTTCAAGGGCTGTATCTCTCCCAAGGACATTTCCTGTGTGTCCCTGTCCGGAAAGAAACAGGATACGTGCTGTGTGTTCGAAGGGTTTATAGATTTCCTTTCGGCATTGGTATTGCGGACCGTGAAGGACGAGGACTGCCTGGTGCTGAACTCTGTATCCAATCTGGAACGGTCGTATGCCGTTCTGGAGGGTTACAGCAAAATCCGGTGCTTTCTTGACCGTGACCGGGCCGGGATTACCGCACTGGAGACTTTGAACATACATTTCGGAAATAAGGTTACGGACTGTTCCGGTCTGTATGATGGATTTAAGGACTTGAATGAATATCTGACGAAAACAAAGGAAAACAAATGAAGACAGAAAAGAATATGAGAAAAGGATTTGGGCTGGCAGGCAAGATTGCCGTGTTCTGCATAGGTCTGGTCAGTCTTGTACTGACCTCGTGCGAATCCGAGCTGGAAATCCAGCAGAGTTATCCGTTTACCGTGGAAACAATGCCAGTTCCCAAGGAACTGAACAGGAATGAGACAGCTGAAATACGGTGTGAACTCAAAAGTGAGGGCGATTTTGACGGTACGGTCTATACGATCCGTTATTTCCAGTATGACGGGGAAGGTTCCCTGAAACTGGACAACGGTCTTGAATTCAAACCGAATGACCGTTATCTGCTGGAGAACCGGAAGTTCAGGCTGTATTATACTTCACTATGTGACGAGACGCAGAACTTCATTGTCGTTGTCGAGGACAACTGGGGAAACATGACGGAAATGGAATTTGACTTCAACGATGCAGGTGATGAAGAAACGGATGCCGTGGAAGATTCTTTGTCAGTTCAGGAAGGAGGTGCCCTATAATAACCGTTAGACTTCTAAGGTCAGTACTGCCATTGGTGGTACTGGTCATGACGGTAACTTCCCTGCGTGCACAGGGGAATGTGGAAGACTCACGTTGGGAAACGGCTGTCAGGTGTATCAAGAAATATGAAGGATGGCATGGTCCGGAACATCATCCGTATGTTGCATATGGTCATCGTATCAGAAAAGGGGAAAAGTTTCCCCCCAGGCTGACAGAAAGTGAGGGAGACAGTATTCTGAGAAAAGACCTGAAGGAAATGTGTGCATTGTTCCGTCATCTGGGAAAGGATTCGCTTTTGGTTGCATGTCTGGCATACCAGGTGGGACCATATAAGTTGCTCGGTTATGGCAGGATGCCCAAAAGCACGTTGATAAGGAAACTGGAAGCCGGTAACCGGGACATTTATGTGGACTTCATACAATATTGTCACTATAAGGGAAAGAAAATTCCGTCAATTGAAAGGAGAAGAAAAGAAGAATACAGATCACTTTTTATATTATAGTTCTTTATGTGAATTAATAATTTGCATTTTGAGTTATTTTATGTAAGCAATATAGCAAGTTTATACTTTCTTGTTTCTTGGAAAAATACACTTTTGTGTCAAGTCAAATCGAAAGGGTTTCAGTAACGGATTTCGATATGGCAGAAATAAAGAAAGAAGAAGCCGGATATAACCATTGCCAAAATTTTATATGCTTAATTTATGGGATGAAAGAGCAGAGGATGTGTCAGAACTAAAATGACTACTCCTCAAAGTTACAAATTCTAATTATAATATTTAAAAGGGCCGTATCAAACTCTGTATTGGGTAATGATACGGCCCTTTCTTTAGTCTTTTAGGATGCTCAAATTTCAAGTTATAAGTTCATATTTTCAAAAAATGAGTTTTGACTCACGCTCTTGTATGTGAAGGATATGGTCAAGGATGTACTGAACAAACTCGGAGTAAAAATGAAATCAGCAACAGGCCTATTACTGCTATTTCTTATATAATAGTTCTGCTACAATTTATGTATCAAAAGGCAATGTAAATTCATTTTTTTATGATAAAGTATAGTATATAAACAAATTTACTAATTTTGTGGAGTTTTTTACATCATTGTATAATTAATTCGTTTAAATGGTGATAAAAATAATAGATATTTAATACCGTAATAATATGTTTATACATAAACTCCTTTATCCCATCATTACGCTGATGATTGTTATGTTATTATCAGCCTGTGACAGATATACTACATTATTAGAACAGATGGATATGGCAGAGAATCTTATGAATATAAAGCCTGATTCTGCCCTTGCCATATTGGAAGACATTACAGTTTATAATATTAACGGTAAAGAGATAGAAGCTAGATATGCTCTACTCAAGTCAATGGCATTGGACAAGAATTACATTGACACAACAACTTTCGATATTCTTCAACCTGCTATTGATTACTATATAAAGAAGGGTACTCCTGACGAGAAACTTTGGACATATTACTATCAAGGCAGAATATACCAAAATCGGGGCGATGATGAATCTGCTATGAATTCTTTCATGAATGGATGTGATTTAAAACAATTAGTGACTGACTCGTTACTACTAGCTCATACATTGGTGGCTCAAGGTGCTTTGTATCTCAAACAGTACAAGATAAATGAATTTGTTCGTAATAATATCGAAGCTGCAAGATTGTACGGAGCATTCGGCAAAGATATTCTTGAGATTAAAAGTTATACGAATGCACTTGATGGTTATGTTATGTTGAACAACCAATCAGCTGCAGACAGTCTTCTATCTATTTGTGCACCTTTGGTACAAAAGAATTCTAGTGGAAAAACATATCTATTTTCTTCTTTACTTTCTTATACTATAAAATTCAGTTCACCAGATGACATCAAGTCCTTTTTAGATGAATATCATAATATAGAGTTGACATCAGATGATATGATGAATTTTGCCAAAGGATATGCAAAAATTGGTGAGTGTGATAAAGCTATAAATTTTCTATCGAGAATCAATTTAAATACTTCGTCTTTAGATTCTCTTAAATATGTCTCGATTAAAATTGAAATTATGGAGAAACAAGGTAATTATGAGCAAGCTTTAAGTTTGTATAAGGATTACTCTGTCATGCTGGAACGTTATCAAAGCGAATTGCTTTCACACGATTTACTGTTTTCTGACAAAAAACATCAACTTAAGATTGAAAACTTAATTGAGATCCATAATAGAGACCGAATTATTTGGGTAACTTTATGTAGTATATTGGGCTTATTCATACTTGTTGGCTGGTTATATTACCAGGATTACCGTAGTAAGGCCAGACGCATTCTGACTGAAAAAGAGAATGCTAATTTGACACTTGAAAAAGACAATCTGCGTAAAGAAAAAGAAAGAGTAGAGTTGGAACGTGACAAGAAAATATTGGAAACAGAAAATCTCAAATTAGAGATTTCTCAATTAGTAAGTGAACGTGATAATTTAAAGGAACTGCAGAGTAAACTATCAGAATTTTCACAACCAATACAAGATGTCATCAAGATTAGACTTGATATGCTCAATGGCTTATTGGCAAAAGAGATAACAAATAATGATAGCTATGCGGAACCATACAATAAGTGGATAGAGACAGTTCATAATGATAAAAAGAAGTTTATGGATTCAACCCGTCTTGCTTTCGCTGCATCGCATCCAAAGTTTATGGAATATCTTGAACAGCATGGACTATCAATTGATGAAATTAATTATTTATGTTTGTATGCAATTGGGTTACGTGGTAAAGAAGTTGGAGAATATATCCAATTAAAACGTCATTACATTATAAGTCATGAAATCCGAAAGAAGCTAGGTATAGACGAGCATGAGACCAATATAGGCCTTTATATCCGTCGACAGTTGAAAATATTAGAAAAATAAGTTCAGAATCAAATATGATGAAAAATAGTTGGAGGGTGTGTCAGAACTAAAATGACTACTCCTCAAAGTTACAAATTCTAATTATAATATTTAAAAGGGCCGTATCAAACTCTGTATTGTGGGTAATGATACGGCCCTTTCTTTAGTCTTTTAGGATGCTCAAATTTCAAGTTATAAGTTCATATTTTTAGAAAATGAGTTTTGACTCACGCTCTTATTATTTATGTAAAAATCATTATCCGATCAATAATTTATTTCTACATCATTCCTTTTTTATGACTAAATCAAGTCAAAAAGTCAGTTAATAGGAAATCATAGTATTATTATATCATGAATATTGAGTAATTATAAAGCAAAATGTCCACTTTGACATATCTCGTAAAACTTTGTAGGGCATTGTAAAACTTTACATTCTTACATGTGTTATAATTTGCTGTATATCAATAATATAAATGTTTATACGTAAAACTTTTGCCTTTGGTTGAAAATATTATTTGCAATAATTTTACATCAACAAAACAAAAATATAATGAATATGAAAAAGACAATTATTTTATTAGGGCTACTATTAGTAATGAATTACACTGCTTTTGCAGAACAACGTGGAATATTCATGGATTTTCATGGTGATATTAATCCTAAAAAAGACATGGAAGTAAATCGTACACCGATGAAACTACCAATAGAGGTAATTTATGATTCTGATGTGCACACAATAGAAGTAATCGGAAACGGATCATTGGAAGCCGAAGTTTTTCTTTATAATATAAATGGGACTCTTGAAAGTTACTCTCCAATATTGAATACTGATTTTACGGTTTTAAATCTAGGTACCTACAGCATACAAATACAAGGTGACGGGTGGTATGCTGAAGGAGAAGTCGAAATAGAATAATATCAAGCAATAAAGATTAAAGTCGACAATAATCCAACAGACCAAACTGTTCAAAGGCGCGAATCCGAAAGTCGTTATAATCGGTAACAAATAAAAATCAAATGAAAAGAAAAAAAGTAAATTTAAGTATGCAGGAAATAGACATTCTCACAAAAGAATCTCTACATTCCATCAAGGGAGGAATATCAACTAAAAATTCTTCCCAAAATTCGCAAACGTTTCCTATAAAAGATGAACCGTGGGTTAAAATTGGTGTTTCAGTAAATTTTTAATGGCATTACGATGAAAAAGAAAAATATTCTATCAAATGTTACTATGATTGACCGTTTTACACAGTCTGAGAAAGACCTTGTAAAAGGTGGATCTAGTAAAGTTAATGTTAAAGCTACTGCTTCTGTGAACTACAAGGGAGTATCAGGAGGCATCGAAGTCTCTAACAATAAGGTTATAGGTGATTGATCAAGTATCAAGTAAATTAAAAAGGGTGTGCTAAATAAATTCTTTATCAGTAACGACTATTCAATTATTATGTATCATTGAGTATGATGGGTTATTAATGGTTAGTCATTTATAGATATTAATCAAGTTTAGCACGTCCTTATTATAAATAAAATTATGGCAAAAATCTTATTAAATTGGCTACCTCCCTCAATGGAAAGTATGCCATCACCTGCTCATTCTGTTTTAAAACAAACTTTAGAAGGCCTGGGACACAATGTTAATATTGAATATTGGAATATTAAACTATGTCCCATATTAGAGTCTTTTCTAAATTTGGGAAATGAGATATATAAAAGGGAATTGGTAAAATTTATACCATTTTATGCTTATCTCGGGATAGAATATAAGCAGAATGCATTATTAAACTCATTAATTGATAATATTTTGTATCTCAAGCCACAATTGCACATAAAAGGAAGAGATGATATAATGTCAGAGTTCTATAGATTTCACGATGCATTCAATCAATACATTGATAACTTTATAGAAAGACGCCTAGTGCATGAAGAATTTCTTTTAATTGGATTTTCTTCACTTTTTTATCAATGGATTATTGCAACAATAATTGCACGCAAAATTAAAAATGCTCTGCCAAAACAGATACTTATAATAGGAGGTTTTGGCACAAAAAATGAAGCATCCGCATTTCTAAAAAACTTTAAGTATTTTGATTTTGTGTCTTGGGGAGAGGGGGAACATTCTTTAAGATTAACTTGTGAGATTCTAACACAAGGTGGAGATATTCATCAAATTCCCAATACGCTATCATCAGATAATGTTATAAGCCCCAAAATCCAACCTCTTCAATATTCTAATATTGATGAACTAAAATTTGATTTTACAGATTATTTTGAGCAAATAGATAATACCTTAGAAAAGAAAGATATAGTACTTCCTATTGAAGGAGGTAGAGGATGTCATTGGCGAAAATGTCATTTTTGTTTTTTGAATACAGGATATAAAAGTCGTTCTAAATCAAGCGATGTTATCATAGATGAGATAAGAACCTATATTAAAGTGTATGGAGTTAAAAGGTTTTTGTTTTTGGACAATGATATAATTGGCGGAGATATAAAACGATTTAACAATCTCCTTGACGGATTAATTAAAATCAGGGAAGACTATAATGATTTTTCCATATTATCAGCTGAGATAATCACCCAAGGGGTCACTTATGAAACAATTGCCAAAATGTCTATAGTGAATTTTGAAGGTGTGCAAATAGGATATGAATCTCCTAGTGCTGAACTTCTAAAAAAGATTGAAAAGAAGAATTCATTTGCAAGTAACTTGTTTTTTATTAAATGGGCTACAACTTTTGGTATATTTATTAGTGGAGCAAATATTATTAGAAACCTTCCTGAAGAAACGGAAAGTCACATAGATGAAGGTATTTCAAATCTATACTATATGAGATTTTATTTAAATGAAGGAAGATTTACTCATTCACATTCGGATTTAGCAATTTGTAAAGCTTCTAAATATTTCAATAGTTTTAAGAATAAGGGTGTTCTAAATCAATGGTGTCATTCATCTACATTTGATTTCCTTCCCCAAGGCTATATCAAAGAAGAAGACAAATATTCTCTAATATTAGATTTTATGAAATCTGGGCACGATTCCAAATGGGATTTATTTGCAAAGATTGAAAAACACTATATTGACAACAATTACTCATACTCACTTATTTCAAACAAAAACGATATAATATACAGAGAATTGTATAACGGATTGTTAATAAATGAATTAGAGTTTGAAAAAGAAGGCTTGTATTGGAAAGTACTTTCTCTGTGTAACAAGCAAATAAACTCTTTAGAAAAGCTTGTCCAACAATTAAATATAGCAAAAGATGATTTGATAAGTGTTATAGACGCTTTGAAAAATGAAAAGTTATTATATAGTAATAAAGATTGCTCTGAGATAGTAACAATTATTAATGCAGAAGAAATAAATTAAATACATATGATACGATGTCTGTTAATTCTTAGTATGGTGCTTTTAAATGTGATGTCTGTATTTTCGCAGGCACTCACTAATAGAACGGATACATTAAATACATATAATCTTAATGAGGTTGTAATAGTTGGGGAAAAACCGCAAATTAAGAACAAAAATGGGGCTATTACGGTCGACTTAAATAAACTAATTAAAGGCAAGGCTGTTTCTAATATTTATGAATCCTTAAGTTATTTACCAGGTATAACGAAAGATATATCTGGAAACTTATCATTGGCTGGTGCAAAAGACCTAACGATATTAATTAATGGCAAAAAGGAGCAACTCTCAAATGAAAATCTTATAGCACTTTTGCAATCATATCCAACTGATAGGCTGAAGGATGTGGAGATAATGTATAGTACACCGGCAAAATACCATGTTGAAGGCGCTTCAATCAATATAATAATGAAAAAGAATTCAGTACTTGATGGATTGCAAGGACAAATTGGACTTAATTATATCCAAAATCATTATTCAAACGGTGCAGCGAATATAGCAAGTACCTATTCCTCCGATAAATGGTCATTCGATGTAATGTATAATTATATTTTAGGCAAGAATTGGTCACATCAGCTTATAGATTCATATCATTTGTTTAATGATGAATATCTGTCAATCAAACAAAATGAGCAAACTACAACAAGTGGACAAAATCACAATGGTCACATTGGGTTTAATTGGGAACCTATTCACGATAACAGTATCTCTGTATCATATAATTTTCAATTTGATCCGATACGATATGCAAGGAACAGTTCTACAGGAACATTAGGTGGATATATAACATCAAAAAATTATATGTCTCCCAATAAATTCAATAATGTTAACATCGATTATAAAAGTTCTTTTGGGCTAACAATAGGTGGATCTTACACGAACTATAAGGAAAATAGTAAGACACTAATGTTCGAGGAACAACAAGAAAATACATTGAAAAATTATTATTCATCGCAAGATATTAATAAATATCATTTTTATGCAAATCAATCTCATCAAATAAAGAAATGGGGAATAAACTATGGAGTATCTGTGGATTATGCAAATGATTTTAGTTCACAGTCTTTTAATTCTTCCAATGATGGTAATGATTTTAGCACGAAAATACAAGAATATTCAGCAGATGCATATTTGGGTATAGAACGTAGCTTTAAAAATGGTTTAAGTTTTTCAGCATCTGTTAAAGGTGACTATTACCACATAAACGACTATACAAAATGGTGGGTATCTCCACAAGTAGCAATTACATACATGAAGAATCCCAACCATGTTTTTCAAGTAGACATATCGACTTCAAAGGACTATCCTGCCTATTGGGAAATACATGGAGCAGAAACATGGCTAAATAATTATATGGTTATCATGGGGAATTCTTTATTAAAGCCATCATATACATATGAAAATCAATTGGTCTACATTTATCATCAAAAATATATGGCCGTTCTGTACTATAATTATACAGATAATGCTATTGTGCAATTACCATATCAGTCTGCGAATTCGTTGAACCTTATATATCAAACCCTTAATTATAAGTATAATCAAATGTTTGGAATGATGCTGCGGGTTCCATTCAATCTTGGCCAAATATTACAATCAACCGTAACAATTAACGGATATTATACACATAATAAAGTTGATAATTTTCATAATTTACAGATTAATAGAGAAAAATTCTCTTTATATACAGATTTAACAAATTCAATTAGATTATCCTCCAAATATCCAATTTACATAACCCTAAATGCAGCTGTATTAACATCTTCCTTACAGGGAATTGCAGAATTGAGTGATATATGGAAGATTGATTTAGGCTTTAAATGGACAACATTAAAAGGGAGCGCTGATTTAATAGTTAGTGGAGGTGATATATTGAATACATGGAGCCCCAAATTGGTTGTTAATAAGTATAACCAAAATTTAAGAATGGATACTTATGATATGACAAGGCAATTTAAGGTGTCATTTGTTTATCGCTTTAATAGCTTTAAGCCTAAAACATACGAAACAAATAAATCTCGCTTCGGAATAAGTAAATAGTAGTATATGTTTGGATTTCCTTTTGTTCAGCAACATGATTCTATGCAATGTGGTGTTGCATGTCTACAAATGATAATTAAATATTATGGTTTAAATTGTGATTATCAATATTTAGATAACATATGTTTTGCTACATCAGAAGGTGTTTCTTTGAATGGAATATCATGTGCTGCTAAAGAAATTGGTCTGAAAAGTCTATGTGGAACGTTGACAATAAAGCAATTATCTAAGAATATATTCCCTTGTATCATACATTGGAATCAAAATCATTTTGTTGTACTTTACAAGGTTGATAAAAACGGACATCGATTTTGGATAGCAGATCCTCAAAAAGGGAAATACACACTTTCTATAGATGAATTTAAAAAACATTGGGTGAGTATCACAAGTGATACAGAAGATAAAGGAATTGCTATGTATTTCGAACCGACTGAGCGTTTTTTAAACTTTTCTACTGAGGCTGAATTTAAAAAACGCTCTTTTCGGTTCTTGTTTGGCTATTTGCTAACATATAAAAAGTATTTTCTTCAGATTCTACTCGGATTGTTGTCTGGGTGTTTGCTTCAGTTCATCATGCCTTTTTTAACTCAGGCAATCGTTGATATTGGAATAAAGTATAATAATATAGGATTTATATGGCTTGTCCTATTGGGAGAACTAATGATTGTCATTGGACGAACTGCAACAGATTTTATACGCCGGTGGCTGCTACTTCACATTTCCATGCGAATAAATATTTCGTTGGTAAGTGATTTCTTTATCAAGTTGCTAAAGTTACCGATGGCATTTTTTGACACAAAACTCATAGGTGACTTATTACAACGTATTGAAGATCATTCGCGCGTGCAAAACTTTCTTACAGGACAGGTTCTGAATGTAGTTTTTACATTTCTAAGCTTCATTATATTCGGTGTTGTCCTGTTTATTTACAATAAGATAATATTCGGTGTTTTTATTATAGGAAGCATTATTTACGGATTATGGATTCTCTCATTCCTGCAACGACGAAAAGTGCTTGATTATGAGATGTTTGAGCAGCAAGCGATTAACCAAAACAAGACGTACCAATTCATCACGTCAATGCAGGAGATAAAGCTACAGGACTGTGAGCAACGCAGGCGTTGGGAATGGGAAGATATACAAGCTGACTTGTTCAAAGTTCAGATGAAATCTCTTAAATTACAACAAACTCAAGAAGCTGGATCTATATTTATTAACGAGGTCAAAAACATACTGATTACAGTTTTTGCGGCGACTGCAGTGATAAACGGTCAGATAACACTTGGAGCTATGCTTGCCATCCAGTATATCGTAGGACAGCTCAACTCTCCAGTAGAGCAGTTTATGTCATTCATATACTCTTTACAAGATGTGAAGATTTCCCTTGAACGAATCAACGAGATTCACGAAGGTAAAAACGAAGAATCTACGGATAATCAGGTTAAAACATTTACTGATGAAAAGTCAATCAATATAGAGAGTATTGATTTCAAATACGATCCTCATGCTTTGAAGAAAACACTTAATGGTGTATCATTCAACATTCCGGAAGGTAAAGTGACTGCCATAGTAGGAGCATCAGGTAGTGGAAAAACCACATTAATCAAACTTATGCTTGGTTATTATCCGGTTATGTCCGGTTCTATCACTATAGCTGGGCGAAACATTAACGAATATAACCTCAAATGGTGGAGACGTCATTGTGGAGTGGTAATGCAAGATGGAGTAATATTTTCTGAGTCTATAGCAAGAAACATCGCCGTCGATGACGGTGAAGTCAATGTAATGAGGCTTGAAAGAGCAGCCCGAATTGCAAATATACATGACTATGTGATGGGACTTCCTCTCAAATATAATACCATAATTGGCAGAGACGGCATTGGTTTAAGCCAAGGGCAGAAACAGCGCATTCTAATAGCCCGTGCTGTTTATAAAAATCCAGATTTCATATTTTTGGATGAAGCCACAAATGCCCTTGATGCCAAAAATGAAAAGACAATAGTAGAAAATCTAGATGAGTTCTACCAAGGGCGTACAGTCGTTGTTGTAGCACATCGTTTATCAACAGTAAAAAATGCAGACCAAATTATTGTTATTGATGGAGGAAAGATAGTTGAAACCGGCAATCATGCATCTCTCATCAAAAAGAGAGGCGCATACTTTAATTTGGTCAAGAATCAACTTGAATTAGGAACATAATTGTTTTGTGAAATTGATTTTTTGAATCTAATAATACGATAGATATGATAAGTTCTAAAAAAAAGAAATCATCTGAAGAAATAGAGTTACGTTCTGAAAAAGTTCGTAATCTTTTAGGGGAAATACCTCCATCCATTATAAGATGGGGTACAGTAATAATTGTTGCCATATTTTTGATATTACTATTAGTAATTTGTTTTATGCCTTACCCTTATTCTAATGGAGAAAGTATACTTCAGTATATTGTTTTAAATAAAAATTAATATTTGATCTGTTGTTTTAAATAAAACATGTAGCAAAACTGGAAGTAAATACACATGTAGTAGCATTTACTTCCTGTTTTTATATTTACTGACCTTCCACGTTTTCAAATATATCGTTGGTATATGGTGGTAGCAAATTATCCATCTTATGATGTGAAATAATTTGTTTTAGTCATTCCTTTGAGCGATATCATTCTCAAAATAATCAACTGCTTATTTTGAAACAGAAAAGTTAAAAAGTTAATTAAACAATAAATCAATTACTGTCCAAAGAAAATTTACCAAAGCATAAGTTTGATAAGACTATCACCTTTCTGAACATTAGTGTTGTAGCTGGTTTGATTAAATATATCTTTGATATTTTCTCTTTTGTATAGGACTTGAGTAAGGTATTACAACTATTTATTTTATAATATCCTGTCTAAAAAAAGTGACAGGGGATAAATAAACCGGTTATACTGTTTTAACGCATCCATATCCAGCTTCATGTTTTTGTAAGGATTTGAATCGTCTGTATAGAAATAGATATCTGTTGTCTGGTTACTATTTTTTATAATTTTCCCGTTCAATGGTATCGCGTCCACATCCTTAAATTTTTCAAGGGGAAGTTCCTCAATAGAACCGGTTTCCTGTTTCCCGAGACTGTTTGTATAGTGATTGAACAGTACAAATCCTTTCCGGACATAATCAATGTGAATGCCGTATGGACGATTACGGTAAAAGTTTTCTCTGGCTTTTTCCTGATAATTTTCCATTATAATACCGGTTTGACAATTTCAATCTTCAATCCGAGTGCATCAATGATACGGCAGAACGTACTGATACCCGGATCTACAATACCTTTTTCTATTCTGGAGATATAGGACTTGTTGGTCCCGATTTTTTCAGCCAGTTCGGACTGGGTCATCTTTTCCTTCTTTCTGGCATCGCATATAATCTGTCCCATGCAGTAGGCGTATGCCTCCTTACGGAACTCCTCACGTTCAGGTGTTCCCGGCTTGCCGAATTCCGCATCCATGATAGCATCGATGCTGGTCAGGTTTTCATTTCTTGCTTTCATAATACTCCTCCTTTATCTTTAATGCCTTTTCTATTTCAGAAGGCGGTGTCTTCTGTGTCTTTTTCTGAAATCCGTTGAACAGGATTACGATGTTCCCGTCATCAAATATGAAGAATACCCGGAAGATGTTGCCTCCATATTCAGCACGGATTTCATAGAGCTCTTCGCGCAGATACTTTACGAACTTGCTGCTTACCCTTTCCTGTACTTTCAGCATATCAAGAATGTAGTATATCTTACGGGCTTCCTCTTTTCTGAGAGATGAGATAAAGTCCATGAAATAATTCTTGTAGGCTGATATGGTCCTTTCCTGTTTCATGCTGCAAATATATATAAAGTTTACATATCAGGCAACTTTGAAAAGATGAAAATAAATTATTCCTCATTTTCCAAGTTGGTAAAGTTAAAACATTCCGTAACGATGAAGTCTTCTCCTCCGTATTCTGCCAACGCCATGAAATCGGACAGGCTGTCGCAATAGAAGAAGATGGCATCATCATGCTCTTCCGGAATGTTTTCGAGTGCTATGGAAACTTCCGTTTCTTTCATATCATCTTTCCAGATGATACGGCATAAGGCCAGTTGCGGTTCGGTATTGTAAGTCTCTGTAAACTCTTTATATTTCTGAGATATTCCCTTCTTTACTTCAGATGTGTCGCTTATGACTGTTCCGGTTTTACAGTTGTCGCACCACCCATACTGAAAAGACTCATCAGTATAGTGGTCAAAGTCCTTTGTATTGGGATTTATCATCGCTTCACAGGTTACGTTCGTACTTCCGCATTTGCAGCATATAACATTATCTTCTTTTATATGGAAGATGTTTGTTATGGCTTCCAGAATATTGTTAAGCCATACCGGATTGGCCAGAGCCGCCTCATGGCGGCTTGTTACCTTATAATTTTCTCCGGTTATCTTATCATGGACTTCAAGTGTGATTCCTTCTCCGACAGCAGTTACCTTGTGTACGGAACATTCGCACGGATCACCTATCTTGTCAAACCAGATTACGTAAACCGGATTGTCATTGTCTTTAAGTATTACTTCGGAAACCGAGTTTGCCTGCATCAGTGCAAGTATCCTGCCGATGATTTCATCGCACAGGTTTTCAATTCTTTTTTGGAAAATATTCATATTCAGATAAGATTTAGATGTTGGACTTCTTTTTTGTATTTCTCCAGTGAAGGCTTGTATCCCTGTTCATGGATAACGTCCTTCAGCGCTTTCAGGGTATAGGTCCGGGTTACGTCCAGTCCGTAGTCTTCCGCAAAGGCTTCTATTCCGGTCAGACAATATCCCATATTGCGGTGTACCGTTTCTGCGTTGATTTCTATAGAGTCATCAGTACCTTTGGGGAGTATAGCCTGCTCCTTCAACTGACGGATCTTGTATTGCAGGCCGGAGGCGAGCCTTTCCATGTTCCTGTCATGGTAGGTCAGTCCGTCCTTGCGGATACAGTATTCCACTGTCCGTCCCATGAAAGAGTTGCGGTATATTTCGCATCCGAGGATGGTACGGATATGTTCCACCTCATAATACCGCATGGCCTGTACATCCTTCAAATCCTTTTGAATCTTCGGAATCCGGAATTGCGGGTCGTTGTCACATATTGTCTTTTCCAGCCATGTCCGGTGGAATGTGGTAATCTGTTTTCTGAACACTGTTTCGGCAGGCATATATCGGTTGGGATGGCGTGTCATGATGAGATAGTATTCACTTTCATGCCATCCGCGTTTACATTTTTGCAGGGCAATGTAAGTGAGTCCTATACGGCAGTATCGGCGGCTGTCATTACGATCTCTGATATGCTCGAAATCCGTTTCACATCCATAGAATTCGGCCGGAAGTCCTGTATATTTCCGGAACTCCATGACACGCTCCTTGAAATGACGGATATTATCCTGGTCTTTTTGACATAACAGCCTGGACATTTCAGGTGTGATGAATTCCATCCGCAGATAATGGAAGTATTGCGGCTTCTCCTTGAGAACCTTCTCGGCAAGTTTTCTGGTCTGTAGTCTTTTCGGCAGTTGGGGAAGCCAGTACAGACTATGACCGTATTCAATGAAATATTCCACAAGTTTCTTGTTCCAGCGTTCCGATGGAATATCCGGATAGAACGAATCCCTCCTGGCCAGTGCCATACAGACCTCTTCCGTCATCAGGTTCGGCTCAAGATGGAAGTTATAACTGTTGATTTCTCTTTTTGCTTCAAGTGCATGAATAAGTCTTTCCGGTGTCCGGAACCGTCCGGGAAGTTTGTTAAACAGGTTAGGTTCCAGCTCCATTGCTTTGTCAGCCATGGCATCATCCGCATGTTTGGAGAACCACTCGTAATGTCCGTATGAATCGAAAATGCCATGCAGGTTGCCTGTCTTGTGGCTGATAGCTTTCCATACGGTGTCATAGTCAAGCCAGCGTGTATCCACTTCCTTGATACAGCGTATGGCCCACTCCTTGTAGTATGCTGCCTGTTTGAAACATTTGGGCATCATTTTGTCGATAGTCATGGTTGCGATACGTCCGTCATGGATCAGTTCTTTCCAAAGTCTGAAATCCTTGGCTTGTCGCGGAACGAAAGAAAGCATGACACTTGTTTCATATAAGAACTGTTGTTCATACCTCTCAGAACAGTACCGGTAACCTCCGTTTTGCTGTACATCACGGTAAAGGGAGTATATGGCATCACGGACTGTTCCGTTGTTCCATGAGGATGGAGGGATCAGATGCAGGTAGTTCATGAAATTCCTGTGTGCGAACAGCGATTCAAGTATGTCACTGTTCCTGTATTTTTCCGGTATGTCAGGAAAATTACTCTTTTCGGCCTTTATTGCCTTTAGACAAATTTGGCGGTTACGTTTTTCTTCAGGTATCTTCGAAAGCTGCCAGGAACGCCATCCGTAATCTTCTGTTTTGAAAATACTGTCAAGTATTTCAGAAGTAATATATTTCTCCGGCAGATAGTTGACCAGTTCCGGACGGTGTTCGGTCGCGGCCAGTTCAACCATTTCCATTGTGATGAATTTGTCCGGCATACATGATATAGCCTTTGTCATATTGATTTCTTTCATGATTCCAGTTTTTTAGGTTTGATGACTTTTATAAGTTGTGTTTTGCGGAATACATATACCGTTTTTCCTTTTTCATAGACTCTTTTGGGAAGGCTTCTCCAGGTATCCCATCCGTTGACAATTTCCGGAGTGAATTCCAGTTTACCCGTTTCTCCGATTACGGCAAAGGAAAGTCCTTTGTCCAGAGGGGAAGGTGTATGGTCCTTGTCGGGAACAAAGACAGAAAATTCAGGATTGCTGATTTCATAGATTTTTCCTTCATAGCCCAGAAACCATCTGCCATTTTCATACAGGTAAGTCCAGTCACCGAGCAGGAAAAACTTTTCCTTGCCTGATATTTCCTTTGCTTCGTGAATGGGATTCCCATTATTCAAAGGCCAACAGCTTGTCTTGTTTTCGTTTGATGACAGGCTTCCTCCCAGATGGAGCAGGTTTCCCAAAGTGAGCAGTTTTCTCACCCTGTCTTCCGTACGGTAGAATGTCCTGAGTATTCTTCCGCAGTTTTCAAAATCCCCTTTTTCAAAAACGGTGATGTACCGTATTCCTTCCGGCAGGGACATTCCGATGTAAGTGTTTTCATCATTTGTCATAGTCGTATATTTTTATATGATTGTTTATGAATGGGATTCTTTGTCATTCCAAGTCTCTTGCGCGGACTGGATTATAGGGACAGGACTGTACCAGGTAATTGGTATTTCTGCCCTGAGTCTGACTGTGCTGTCTGAAACATTCGATGTCATCTTCCTCCAGTTTCAGTTTTCTTCTGTTCTTCTGCAGGAAGTCTGCTGCCTTTTCTATGGAAGAGAAGACCGCCTTTGGCTCGAATGAACTGTATTCGTGCCATGCGTTGCAGCTGAAAAGGATATACATTTCAGCCTTTATTCTGTTACTTGCTGCCATATCTTATTATTACGGTTGATAAACGACAAAGCCCGATTCCGCTGGTGACGGAACCGGGCCTGTTGTATTCGGTTTCAGGTTTTAATTCTGGTTATATGAAAGCAGGAAATCGGCCATTGCTCCATTTTGTGGAATCATGGCAGGAAAATCAGTCTTTCCCGGTTTATAGATTTCTGTCGCTACATTGTAGACATCCCACGCTGTAATGTGTGGCTGTTCAAGTGAGAGTTTGAGCAGTTCTTCCGTAAACACGGAAATCTGTCCCTGGTTAAGCGGATAGGTATCCACCTGCGATGCCAGTCTTTTGTCTGCACTGTCATGGGATACACGCAGAGCCGTCAGCATACCGATGATCATGTATAATTCACCGGGTGTCAACACCTTTTCCTTGAGTCTTTGGATTCGGCTTCTGTCCGCATCCATGTTACGCTCAAAATTCTGCATCCAGTCATCCACCTTTCCGAACAGTTCCTCGGTAGTCACCTTGTCCTTGCCGTAGTTGGCAACACTTCGTTCGGGTGAAAGGATACACTGATTGTGGCAGATACGTACGCAGGGACCTATTGCCGCCTGGATACCGTCCTGATGGTAGGCTACCACGAGTGTGGTTGTCAGTTCGTCGGTATCCCCGTTCAGAATACGAATGGTGGTGAAGATTCTGCGTAGTACATGTGCCTCTACCGCCTTCTCTCCATAGGTCTGTTCCACCTGCGGCAGGATGACCACTCCGGGCTGTGTCCGATTCTTATTCTGGGCGGCGAAGATTTCCTCCACCTCGTAGTTCAGGTTGTGACGACGGCAGATGTCCGTTATGCGCTGGATGACCTGGTAGTGGTAGATACCCCTGACCGGATTGCCGTAGATGTCGTTCTCCTTGTAGGTACGCTGGAGTGTTTCAAGGTCCATTACTTCGATTCCGTTGTTCTGGAAATCAAACTGTCTCTGATTGTTCAATGTTGCTAAAGCTTCCATAATTATATTTTTTAAAAGGTTGGTAATTATTTGTCCAATAGGTTGATGATACGGACTGCCTCTTTGAAGCGTCCGATATTTTCCGGAAGAGGATTCCTGTATTCCTCTTCCTTCATGCGTCTTATAGAAGGTATTCCCGTCAAGGGCAGAGCCTGGTTGACTTTCCATCCGTCGGTGAATGCCTTCGGCTGGAAACTGTCATGACAGATCACTTCCCCGACACATCCGTGGATAAGCATGTTGCATACGGTCATCATGCAGCAGGTCCGGCTGATGTCTTCTCCGACCAGATAGTTTTCCGGATTGTGCGCATGGTATGCCAGCAGGAGTCTTCCGCTGCCGCATGTGGGATCTCCCATCCTCTTTCCGGTCTCTTTTTTACCTGCCGCGCACATGACCATGAGTTCACAGATATGTGACGGCGTGAAGAACTGTCCGTTTGCCTGCTGTCCCGGTTTTGAGCAGTAAGCCATGTGGAGTTCACCGAAAGCGTCGAACCAGCCCGACCTGCCGATTTGTTTCTGCATGATACGTGTCCATTCGGCTGTCATTTCCATGAACGAGGCGTTTTGCTGACGCTTGTATTTCCAGTTGCTTATTGGCGGTGCTCCCGGAGAGAAGCCGTGGATGATGAAACGCAGCAGGTCGTTGAATACGGTCTGTATTTCATAGCCGCATGAGGAGGCAAAGCCTGTGATGAGCCTGTCAAGCGGCCTGACTTCGTTAGAGATTTCATATCGTGCCATATTCCTTTATTTTATAATTGGTTATAGACTGTCGTTGATTCTGTATACTGTTACGGTATGGTTTTCATTGTCCGTGTGGATTCTGACCGGACCGTATCCCATGAATTTTATGCGGATTTGTCCGTGCTGTCCCATACCGTTCCACCGCTCACGTGATATTTCCTTAATATCCATGCGGTATCCCCAAAGTACAAGAGAGTCAGGCAGGATTCCCTTGTAGAGTCTGCCTTTCAGGATTGCGGCCAGCTCGTCCAGCTCGCTTCGGCTGTACAGCGTGAATGAATCGCTGCGGAAGGTGTATTCGCCTGTCCTTTCCCTGTCCCGGTATTTCATGATATGATAGCGGCACCAGTTACGGGTGGTGTAACCGTCATACAACGGATTCGGTTCTCTGTATTCCCATTTCCTGACCGGAGCGTCGAACCTGAGACTACCCGTATTGCTGCGCTTCCCGAATCCCCATGTCCTGAATATGCGGATTTCTGTACCTGCGGGTTTCATGTTCCGGATATTGACCTGAGTCCAGGGACTTCCGGTGGTATCATAGGCGGCTTTTCCCATGCCGTCGAAACAGAATACCGTTTCCGGTATCAGGCATATATCCGCATATTTTCCTGTTATCCGTTCTATATGAGCTTTTCCGAAATAGTCACCAGAACGTGTGACAAATTCAACGCAGTCTCCTTCTGTCGGGTACATCTGCCTGCTTCGGACATTCTCCATCAGTTCCAGCATACGGTTCACTTTTTGTACTTCCTTTTCTGTAATGGGATACCCGAAGTCACCGTTTGCCAGTTCAAGGCTGTCAAGGTCATATCGTATCTTTGTATTCATCCTGTTCTCCTCCTGTTTTGTGTATAGCGTTCAACCTGTCGGGTGATCATATCACAGAATTTCTGGCCGTTTTCTTCCTCACCCCTGAAATAGGCGGCCATCATCAGCAGGTTCTTGTTGTAATAATGCACCCATTTGTCATGGAAATGTGCACCGAGAACCTGTCCGAATGTTTCCTGAAACAGTTCCAGGGTCAGATCCTCGTCCTGTCTCCTGTTGTATTCCCATATTGCCAGAAGCAGCATGTCATTGTAATTCAGTCTCATATTGCGTTGGTATTTGAAGTGGCTATTATGATGTTGCAGCAACCTGTCTTCCTGATATTCTCCTTCAGCTTTCCGTTGTTTACCAGTCTGTCGTATGCCGCATGCACGAACCTGTATGCCGGTGAATCATATCCGATACCGTGCAGATGTGATGTCGTCGCCACATTTATCCGTGATGCCATCATGAAAAGTATGTCCTCTTTCCCTGCCCGGCGGTTGCTGAAGGCATCCAGTATATTCCGGTGGATGCACGTTCCGTATCTGGCACGGTAATATTCCATTTCTTCTTCATCGGTGAAGGAATACACCTCTTCCGCTATCGTATCCTTTACAAGACGGAATGTACGGTCTCCTTTTTTCAGTATGGCTGTAATCTGTGGAATATGCAGTGTTTCACAGTAGCCGCTTATTTCCATCGGATGCACGTACAGGCGTGTCTTTCCTTTTACAAGATACATGGCCTGTGATGTACAGCCTGTTCTGTCCGTGTCGAATCCCTCTCCATGAAATTTCTCTTTTATTTCCTTGTAGAATGCGTCCGTTTTCTCATGGGAAAGACCTTTTCCCCATTCATATCCGCTTTCCAGACTGAAAAGCAGATGGAAGAGGGTTGTCCGCCCGGTCTTGCTTTCCCAGTAGCCGTAAAGGTCGGCCGTGCCGGATTTCGGTCCGAACCTGTATCCGTCCGGAGTATAGCTTTCCATCACTTCCAGGAGTGAGTTCATGAAATTTTCCGATTCTTCCGATTTCCACCATTCTGACGTATCGTCATCCATGGCATAAGCCGGTATATGGTTCATAACCTGTAGGCATTCCGGAGTTTCTTTCAGAATGTCCAGCATCCTTGTGACGGCTTCCTTCCTTTGTCTGATGGAGAACAGTTCTGTTCCGGTCTCCGCGTGAAGCCTGTTCTGTGTCTTCTGGTCTGTAATCATGACTTCTGATTTTTATTGTTATACATTGTCTGCCTGTAAGGTACAGGCATTCTTATTTCTTGTTGTCCCTGTTGTCTGTTTGCCCGCATCCCTGCAAGGCTTGGCGGAAAAAAAATACCGGAGCGAAGCGAGGATGATTTTTTTCCAGACAACCAGCCCGGCAGGGCCGCCTTGCGGGAGTTGCGCGGCAAACAGCTATTTTTGCAGCAAGAAATGAGGATGCTGTCATCATGTCTCCGGCATAAAAAAAGGGAACCCCATATTGCATGAGGCTCCCCAATACAGACTGTCGTATATATGTCAGGTATGTATGCTCCATCCGTGGAAACGTTCCATGATGACGGCAAAGGATTCGTCCGGATTTCCATGATACAGCAGTCCTCCGACAATGCCTGTATTCCCGTCCGGATAACGTTCGCAGAATCCGAACGAATACGGCGCATGGTCGTAATAGAGTTCGATTTCGCATGGGCGGCTCTCGTTCTTTTCCCATTGTTTGAGACGTTCAAGACAGTTTTCCAGGGTCTTGTCATTGATGGATTTTGCATACTGTACGACCTTGTCGTAATGCTCTTGTGAACAGCAGATTTTCATATCGTTTGAATTTATTGGTTAGTAAATGTTTTTTTCAGTCAATCCAGAAAGTGCCGCAATGAGGGCATCTGCATCCGGCAGGATATTCATTCGAATATCGTACGTCACGGTGGCGTTTGTTGTTCATGTCACCGAAGGTGCATTTCCCGTCTCGGAATGTCTGCTCATAAGCGGCTTCCTGTTTCTTGTATTCAGCCATCCGGCTTTTACGGACCGATCCGGTAAAAGGTTTCATGCCCGTTTCCCATTTTGTGGAATCACACCAGTCATTGGTCATGCCGCAGACTTCATTGGCATAGGAATAGTGTACCTGTGAATCGACAAACAGGTTCTCCCTTCGGAAAGGAAAAGTGATGTCCAGCGAAATCCGTACATGATGTCCGGAACCGTTCCGGCTGTCGGCAATGGCCACCACTACATTCCCGTGGAAACGGATGCTCTTGAAATCGTTCTCAGGGTCTTTGCTGATAAGCCTGTCAAACATGGCGTTGAAGTAGATGCGCAGTTCTCCGCCGTATGTGGCATTCCCTACCAGTTCCTCTATCTTCTCGTCAAACTGTCCCTTTTTCAGATGCAGTGCGCGGCGTACCTTATGGCAGGCCATGGCGACCGATTCTCCCCGCAGTGAACAGCCGGTCAGGTATCCGCTGATTTCCACTCCGAGCGAATAGAAGAAATTAGTGACGGACGAGTTGCGTATCAGGTCTTTTACCGGGTCGGAATCGTTCCGGTCGTAGATAAGTTCCCTGATTTCATCTTCATGCTCTTCAAACTCTCCGGCAAGATTGTCCGCTTCCATATTCTTTCTTGTCTCTTCCAGATAGTCGTGCATGTTTGAGCCTTCCTGCTCCTCATACCATTCGTATGCCTTTTCATAGAGCTTTTCCATATTGTTGGAACGGACGCATTCCTCCTGGATGTCTTCATGCTCATCAAGGTCATCCCGATAATCCACATAGTAAAGACTCACATACTGTGGAATATAGTCTGTAAGTTGTAATGTCTGGTTCATGATTCCTGGTTTTAAGATTTATACAAACGAAAAAGCCCTGCTTGTCGTGCAGGGCCTGATTCTTGTGGAACCGTTGCCTTTGGAATGTCTGTTTGTATGGTATCTCCATGTCTCAAGCAGATAATCCTTGGTTCCCTTGATACTTCCGTGTACCATACATCCTTTTTCATCGTACAGGTAGCAGGTGTTAAGGAGAACCGGTATGCCGTCATGCACCTTGTACATGTGCAGCTCAATATCATTCTTTATGGCGGCAGACTTTTCCTTTTCCACTTTTTTGTGTATGGCTTTTCTGACCTCGCCGATATGGAGAGATGTATAGCCGATTATTTCCGAATGGAATGCAAACTGATATTTTTTCATAACACTTTGTCCGTATTAAAATTCTGATATAAGTTCATCTTCATATACTTCCAGTTCAAGACCGCTCTCGACAATCCTGACTAGCCAGCGGCATTCCAGTCTTTCTATCAGTTCGACGGCACGGTATCCCTTATAGGGACGTCTCAGAAATACAATGTCTCCGGTTTTCATATTTGTTCCTCCTTTTTATTGTGCGTAAATTGTTTCTATCAGTTCTGCATCCGTAAGATAGCGCAGTTCCTGTGTGGAGCAGAACAGACAGATGCCATCCAGCAGTTCATTTGCCGCAGCATCCTGGTTCCGTACTCCTTCGATCAGAGATTCTTCCAGTTCCTTGCTTGAAACAAGATATATTCCGTGAATGTCTTGAACAGTTCTCAAAGGGAAATGTCTTTCCTGATAGATGATGTCCTTTATCATGTCATCCTGTGGTGGCAGTTTGGCGCTGATTGTCTTGAACTGTTCGGGTGCGAGTTCCTTCAACCTGTCAGGATTGAAGTGGAACATTCTGAATCCCAGATATTCAAATCCGGCAGGTTCTGCTATTCTGTTATTGGTCAGAAAATCATGCACATGTCTGTTGCAGTCCCGGTTGTCCACATAGGCATGGAACGGGGGAAGGGAATTGAGGTTGACGGTGATGTCCGTGTAGGATTCCCAGCATTCCGGATTCTCTTTGGACCGGGATTCAAGTCCTACATACAGATTATCATTGTCGATATAACTGTTCAGGACGAGTCTGACCTCAATGCATTCAGCCGGGTCTGTGGCTGTTTTCCAGTATAGAGTGTTCGATTTGTTCATACTTGTATTGTTTTTATGAGGGAATACGGCAGTCATTTTACCGCATTCCCCGAATGTTATAATTTGATATTTGTTATATCCTGTGCGGATTCCTTTTTCACGGTCCTCAATCTTTTTAGGAGATACAGGAAATATTCACGGTCATAGATCCGGAAAAGAAATTCCTCTGATGTCTCCTTGATGTGTCCGATGAAAGTTGCGGATTCCCTGCCGGGAGGATATTGAAAGAAATCTCTGTCGGAAACAAGGGTGAGTTTCTTTCTGGATACATGGTCTATCAGTTTGTCAGGAGTTTCGTAATGTCCTTTTCCTTTATAGAACTGATAATGGTTCCTGCGAAGACTCTTCAGGGTATTCGCCATGTCTGTCCTTGCTTGTCTGGAATCTGATTGGATGACAAGATTGCAGATGAATACGGGCTGTTTTCCGTCCAGTGAAAAATAATAGGGAATGAGTTTAAGACTATTTGCCTTATCTGTAACAGAATCTATAGGGTTAGTCTTTATAACGGTTGCTTTTCTGTTCATGATTTTCATGTATTGGTCAATTTGTCTGTCCAATTCATTTGGAGGAGTTTTTATAGAACGTAGTCCTTGGAAATAGTGTCCATTTCGTTCAAAACAGAAAGGGTATATATTTACATAGTGCGGTTCACCGACAAAAAATGAATCCTCTTAAATACAGAGGGGGGAGAACATCCATCAGGTAAAAATAGTCTTCTTCAGTGATTTCTCTGAATGGTGCCTCCAAACTATTGTAAAAGATACGTAACATTTTGTTGATTCTGGATTGGGTAACAGTAATAAGAAAAGGATTATTCTCCCGTATGCGCAGTTCTTCGATTGTTTCTCCGCCATAGTCATTGCGGAATCCGTCACTCATGCTGGTCAGGCATGTTCCATCGAAGTAACGGGAATCGATTACATATTTCAATCGGTCTTTCATGTCTTATAGGTTTTGAAGGTTTAACACTCTTTTAACGGCATATACGGCATTCTGTGTAAGCTGCCGTTGCCATGCCTGGTATCTTGGCGCCCATTTGAAACCGTATGATTTAAGATCCTTACGTTTCTGGTCATCCGGAATACTGTCAAACAGGATTTGCAGGCGGTCTGCCTCATAGTTCCATACCAGCGTTCCGCCTTCAAATTTCAATTCACGGTTTTCCCGTTCTCTGATTTCCTGAAGTTTCAGTCTGGCCTGCCGTGCCATTTCCGGCAGTTGGAAGAAACGGTTCCGTGGAGTGATAACCGGTTTTTTGCATTTCGCATTGAAGTCTGTAATGAAGTCCACCGCTTTCTGTACGATTTCCACTTCTCCTTTTCCTGCATAGGTGCTTACCTTATTGAGAATACTGCTGACGAACAGGGCACGGCTGTATCCTCTTGCCTTACCTGTATCAATATCATGGATGGTCTGTGCGCTGCTTGCAATGTCACGCTTCAGGCGGTTCCATGCCTCCTCCTGTTTCTGTTCTTCCGGTTTTGCAGCCTCTTTCATCCTTTTCATGGCAGACTTGAAGCGATTACGCCAGTCGTGAAATTCATCAAATCTGTTCTGGTATGCGTCCAGTGCCTTGTTGTTACGCTGGCAGTTGAACTTGGCTGGTCCTGTTACCATCGGACTGGCACATCGCGATAGACTGCCCAATAGGGCGGAGAACTTACTGTGGTATGCACTGACATACTCGTTCTGCTTTTCTTCCGGAATCTGTTTCAGATCCTCTACAAGCTGTCTTTCATATTGCATGATGTCTGTTTCCGCCCTTGCTTCAGGTTCGAAGGAACTCCATCTGTATGCATTGTAAGCGATATCAAGCATGTCTTCCAGATAACCGGGATACAGGAATTCCACAGCTTCCCATTTTTCAAATTCATTTGGATGCAGTTCTGTTTCCCCTTCTGCCGTTTCGATGGTGTGTACATAGGAGCCCATTCCCGTACAGCGTTTGCGGAAATGAAAAAGGACGGCTTTATCATCCGTCCCCTGTTTCCTGATTTTCTTCACACGGTAAGCATTCTTTCTTGTCAACGTGACAACCGTCTGTTTTCCGGTCTTGTCCTTCATGAGGTCTGCTACTGTACCTTCACATACCTTTTTTCCAACTTCTTCAGTCATATTCTTTTATTTAAATTAGACATGACCGGCTCCGTGGAGCCAGTATTTCAATTTCTTACTGGCCCTGCTGTTCTTTGCCAATGACCGGTGCAAGGCTTGGCGGAAAAAAATACCGGAGCGAAGCGAGGATGATTTTTTTTCCAGCCAACCAGCCCGACAGGGCTGCCTTGCACAGTCAGTGGCAAAGAAATGTCTCTACTAAATAAAATGGCATGTGAAGTGATTATGTTCTATCATCTTTATATGCCATAATGTGTTTTAGCGACATTTACTGAATCTCCCTAATTAAATTATAATAAATTATTTTGGCATATAAATATTTCAAATATGAGATATACGTTGGTTGACGGACTTTTCCTTATGTTATTTTTTAGCTTTATTGAATTCAAAACTATATTTTAAAGATAATAAAATAAAAGTTGGTACTTGATTGGTTTTGTATTCATATTTTTTTTCTGCAGTTGAATTTATTACAAAATTTTTTCTTTGACTAAAAATATCTATCCAAGAAAATGTAAATATTAGATTTCCTTTTTTGAACGGTTTATATATTAAGTCAATATTCCATAGTATTTCAGATTTTAAAGATGTATCAATATTGTCTCCATAACGATATAAATAAGAAAAATTACTATTAAATTGGAGATTCCTAAAAATGTCAATTACATTGTTTAAACCAACTTTATAATTCATAATTGACATCTTATTTTGTTCTAATGAATTGATTGATTGGTATAAAGAATATTCTCCAAAAAAATCAATATTTCCCCAGCTAGGGCGAAAGCTAATTTGCCCTTTAACATTTACACCAAGATCTTTTGTTATACTATTATAAGTGTCATTAGAAGAAATCTCATTAATCAAAAGTCTTTTATTATTATAAAAAATATTATTGTAAGCTGAATAAGTAAATGATTTATGGGTTTTATTCCAGGATATTGAAGAGTTAAAGTCCCAATTACCATTGATATTTATGGGGGTTATTTCTTTATATCCTGTCCTTGAGTTGTATAATATATGTTCTGTTATATCATTGGATTTTATATTAAAATTTACATTTGTTGATAAGCCAAATATTCCAGATACATATCCACTTATAGAGTGTAAAAAAGTTCTTTTTAAGAGTGGATTACCTTTATAAACATTTAAGGGGTTATTGGTATTCTTTGTAGACAGCATCATTCCTAATTCAGGCTGACTTGTATAACCTTCATAATAAAGTGATATATAAATGTTATTTTTAGACCATGTAGATTTTAAATCATATTTCACATCGCAATTTTTTAAGATGGTATCTGCTTGATTATCAAAATATGATTGAATTATATTTCTTCTTAATGGGGAATATTGAAGTTTTGATTTGATTTCCCAATTTGTTAATTTATACTGAATATTTAGGCCAAAATTATGCATGGTAGAGTTACTTTTTGTTTTATAACTTAAACTATCAATATAAGTGGTAGATTTATTTTCTTTGTTGTCTAAATAGTAAACATCTCGAACTAAATTTTCATTATTGTAATTGATACTATAATAAGGTTCTATTAATAAATTATCTTTTAATTTATATATAAAGTTAAAAGAGGTTGATATTTCAAACCTGTTGTTGGGTATCATTGCTACTTGTTCTTTATTATATAAAGAATCAAGAGTATGATAAAATATAGTGGAATTAGATTTATCTTTTCCTTTAAATACAATATGATTATAATCAATCGTTACTTCTGAGTCTATTTTATCTGATATTTTTTGTATCCATTTATTTGTTAATTGGAAATTATGGCTTTTATATTCACTTGTTGAATTTAAGGTGTTTTTATTTAATTTTATTGAATCGGATATTTCTTGCCAATCATATTTCAAAAGATCAGAGTATCTGTTAAGTGTTAATGTCTGATTGTTACTGAAAGAATAGTTACTGGAATAATCATAGCCTAAATCGAAAAGAAATGAAGTCTTATTACTTGGTTTCCAATCTATAAATGTTCTATAATTCAATTTGTTTGTTTTATTTGAATTTTCATTTTTTGTAAAAGAATAGAAATTGGTAGGATTTAGGTACTGTTCTTCATATTTTTCAGAATAAGCACCATTTATAATATTATTATAATTAATGCTTCCAGCAATGGTAACTTGCTCATTTATTTGTTTATGGCCATTTATCCCAACATTGTGTGACATATTGCCATCATACTTATTATATAATTCTTTATTGCTCCTTTCTGCAAAAAAAGATAAATTTGTTCCATTTTCTTCGAAGTAATTTGTTTGTATGTTAATATACTGTTTATTATTACTTCCATATCCACCTTCTATTGAATTCAAAAATGCTCCATTAAATGCGGCTTTTGTTTTTAAATCCAGAATAAATAAATTATCCGATCTGCTATATGAATCATCATTTTTTTTAGACTGATATATATTTATTTTATCAATATAAAAAGTTGGTAGCCTTTCTAAAACTGTTTGTATATTACCATCAAAAAAAGGTTTACCATTTAATCTTATTGATTGTATTGGTCTACCATTATATTTAAGAGAGTTCGTATTTTTATTATAAACCAATCCTGGAATTCTACTAAGAAATTCATTTAAGTATGAATTTAATGGTATTTTAAATGCTTCTGTATCTATAATTGTCGTATCTTTTTTTTGAATAATTTGAGGTTTTGTAGCTAAAACTGATATCTCATCTAATTGAAAATCACGATCTAATAATATTATAGTATCAACATCCTCTTGCTGATAATTTGATAATATGTATATATTATCGTGCATTCCAAGATAAGATATTTTTAAAAATGCTTTAGTAGATTTGTTAACTTTATATTTAATTAAAAAATTGCCACAATTATTTGTTGTTCCTCCTTTAACGAAATTAGAATCTGGTAATTCCCAAACAGACACGGTAGCATATGGGAGAGTTTTCTTGTAATTTGAACTGTCTTGTGAGATTATACAGCCTTCAACTACTCGCTCTTCTACCTGCGCTTTTATATGTAGTAAATTGATACATAATAATATAATAAAAATAATAATTCGCATTACATCAGCATGGATTAATAAGTGTAACTATATATTAACAAAAGTTAGGAAACAGATATTTCTGTTCCCTAACTTTATATTACTTACATGTTCTTGTTATTTATAAACCGTAACTGTAGAACTGTGATAAACTCCTTGAGATGTGCATTGTTTGTCGAAATCCAAAACTTCACCCTTTGAATTTTTCCAAACATAATTTTTATAATCTCCTAACTGTAATGCTCTTGCGGCGTCACTAGCAGCAACAGCAAATGTCATATTCATTGTAACAAAATTCACCTGCATTGTTCTTTGATTTCCCTCTCCTGTTTGATTATCAAACATTATATAATTGCTTGATTTTGGAGTTACTTTTTGGTCAACTTTTTGTTGGTGAATTTCTTCAGCAACTTGTTTTTCACTATTACCTTCAGTCGCAAAAACGTTAGTCATAGCAAATGTAGCTAATAGACTAAAAATTAAAAATTTTGTCTTCATGATTAAGTTTTTAAAAAATGATTATAAACTAAAATGTACGTACATTAATAATTGTGCTGCAAACATATCAAAAAAGTTATAATTAGACAATACGTACTGTTTAAAAATACTCTGTTTTTCTATCTGTTTAATGAATTAAACATATATTAATACTTTAAGGCGTACTTGCGTTTATTGTGGATAAATGATTGTTTTGTCAGTATTGACTGTCACTATGTAGGTTCTATCGTTTGAAATAAGGAAATAAAGTCGGTAGAAACTGAGGTAAAGGTTATCAAAATACAGAATGGTATATCATTCATCAATCAAATCTTTTTTAGGTCTTTAGAAGTTGGATACGACTTAAGGATTATATCCGACAGCAGAAGCCAATGAATGTAAGGTTGTTATTCTGGAAATCATCTATATGCCTGTTGCAGACACTGCTGTCTACATAAGTATAGAATGGTGGAAGGGAATTGAGGTTGATAGTGATGTCCGTGTAGGATTCCCAGCATTCCGGATTCTCTTTGGACCGGGATTCAAGTCCTACATACAGATTGTCATTGTCGATATAACTGTTCAGGATGAGTCTGACCTCAATGAGCTCAGCCGGATCTGTGGCTGGTCTCCAGTATAGAGTGTTCGATTTGTTCATACTTGTATTGTTTTTATGAGGGAATCCGGCAGTTACTCTACCGCATTCCCCCTAATGTTATGATTTAATATTTATTTGTTCCTGTGCGACTCCTTTTTCACGGTCCTCAGTCTTTTTAGGAGATACAGGAAATATTCACGGTCATAGATCCGGAAAAGAAATTCCTCTGATGTTTCCTTGATATGTCCGATGAAAGTTGCGGATTCCCTGCCGGGAGGATATTGAAAGAAATATCCGTCGGAAACAAGGATGAGCTTCTTTCCGGATACATGGTCTATCAGTTCGTCCGGAGTTTCGTAATATCCTTTTCCTTTATAGAACTGATAATGGTTCCTGCAAAGACTCTTCAGGGTATTCGCCATGTCTGTGCTTGCTTGTTTGGAATCTGATTGGACGGCAAGGTTGCAGATGAATACAGGCTGTTTTCCGTCCAGTGAAAAATAATAGGGAATGAGTCTGGTTCCGCTGATCGTTTTGTTTGTTTCCTCTTTTGAGATTACGGCTTTCCGATTGATGATTTCCATGTGACGGTTTATCTGACTGTACAGTTCAGATTGCGGAGTGAGTATGGAACGCAGACCCTTGAAATATTTTCCTTGACGGGTAAAGTAGAAAGAGTACATATTTCTGTAATACGGTTCACCCACAAAGAACGAGTTTTGTCTCATGCGCAAAGGGGGCAGTACATCTAGCATGTCATAGTAATCTTCTTCGGTGATTTCCTTGAATGGTTCGGACAGGGACTGATGGTAAAGCCGCAGCTTCTTATCCATATCAGAAGATGTTACGGCTTTCAGATAGGGATTGTTTTCCCGTATGCGCAGTTCTTCGATTGTTTCCCCACCATAGTCATTGCGGAATTCGTCACTCATACTAGTCAGGCATGTTCCGCCGAAGTAGCGGGAATCGATAACATATTTCAATCGGTCTTTCATGTCTTATAGGTTTTGAAGGTTCAACACTCTTTTGACTGCATATACGGCATTCTGTGTAAGTTGCCGTTGCCATGCTTGGTATCTTGGCGCCCATTTGAAACCGTATGATTTAAGATCCTTACGTTTTTGGTCGTCCGGAATACTGTCAAACAGGATTTGCAGGCGGTCTGCTTCATAGTTCCATACCAGCGTTCCGCCTTCAAATTTCAATTTACGGTTTTCCCGTTCTCTGATTTCCTGAAGTTTCAGTCTGGCCTGCCGTGCCATTTCCGGCAGTTGGAAGAAACGGTTCCGTGGAGTGATAACCGGTTTTTTGCATTTCGCATTGAAGTCTGTAATGAAGTCCACCGCTTTCTGTACGATTTCCACTTCTCCTTTTCCTGCATAGGTGCTTACCTTATTGAGAATACTGCTGACGAACAGGGCACGGCTGTATCCTCTTGCCTTACCTGTATCAATATCATGGATGGTCTGTGCGCTGCTTGCAATGTCACGCTTCAGGCGGTTCCATGCCTCCTCCTGCTTCTGTTCTTCCGGTTTTGCAGCCTCTTTCATCCTTTTCATGGCAGACTTGAAGCGATTACGCCAGTCGTGAAATTCATCAAATCTGTTCTGGTATGCGTCCAGTGCCTTGTTGTTACGCTGGCAGTTGAACTTGGCTGGTCCTGTTACCATCGGACTGGCACATCGCGA
>VOFB01000035.1_pt1 | contig 58000 bp, 88 predicted proteins | sample 5384141 | NCBI WGS metagenome assembly VOFB01 (sample SAMN12384721, study PRJNA508395) | human gut metagenome | isolation source: healthy gut A | host: Homo sapiens
AAAGATGAAACTGCTCCCCAAATTCCCTTAACATATCTTCCCCCATATAATTCTGCTGTATATACGAAATCATCTCTTTTTCTACAGTATTTCTTCCACTTTTATCATTTTTCGATTATAAATCCATTCTTCCCACATGTGAAGAATAAATTGTAAAAGAATTATTTTTTGTCTTTATCTGAACAGCTATTTTCCAACTTCTTTTCATCATTTTTTTGCAATATATATTTCGGCCAACTGCTCACACTGTTCTTTGCTGCATCCTTGATCCTTTCGGTCTTATCATCAGATGACCCTATTTAACGGAGTAAGCAATTTATCATCTAACATGTCATCTGCAAAACATATATTTTGTGGGAAAAGAAAGTAAAATAATCCACAGTGCCAGTCTGTGAACCCATAAAAAATTGCCCGGCGACACAACAAAAATCCCCGGGGGTTTCCAATATAATTCTCTCCTGATATATTTACAGTCAAAAATAACAATTTAAGATATATTTCAGCCGGCTCAAGCAAAGCCGGAGCAATACTTACGATTCGAAGTATCCCACCAGAAAAAGTAGCAAGAATGACAGACATTACGATACCTATCAATGCGTTGAATATAAGTCCAAGTTGTCTTGCCTGATACGCTATCCCCGGTCTTCCAGCTCCGATATTTTGTGACATAACAGCTATCATACCCGACGATATTACGCCGAACATGATAATAAAAACACCTATATATGTATTTGCCGTTCCCACTGCTCCAACAGCCTGGTCGCTTACAGACGATAACATAATTGTATCGACCATACCTGAAAGCATATAAAATAATGTTTCTAAGCATATTGGCACAGATAACTGTGTTAACGTTTTTCTTTCAGCTGCCATAGTTTTCTCCTCACATACAATTCAAGAATATTATATCAATAATACGATATATTTCTATGTAATTTTATATAATATCATGCGAAAATTGCACTATTTCTACTTTATCTTAAAGAGTACTGAGTGCGAGCTATATGGAATAAAAGAAAAAGGCCACATTTTATATTCTGTTCAATCCATTTAGTCGGCGTCATAACAATTGATTACTCATGCTTACAAGGATTTGCAAATCAGAATAACTTTTTCCGTTTTCCCAATTTGAAACAGTCACGCTTATATTCCAACTTTAACTATGGTGTTGTGAAGTTCAATCAACTTTCAGCATCCGATACCCCACGCCAATGTGTGTTTGGATATACTGTGGAGAGTTCGGTTCTTTCTCGATTTTTTTACGAAGTGTTGCCATAAACACACGAAGGGAGGCAATATCATTATCCCAACTACTTCCCCAAATACTTTGCGTAAGGAAAGTATGTGTCAGAACTTTTCCTATATTTCTTGTCAACAGGCAAAGCAACTTATATTCAATAGGTGTTAAATGTAACTCTTCTTCATTCAAATAGGCACAACCTGCAACATAATCTACACGAAGTTTTCCGTTTACAAAAACAATCGCTTCGGCAGGGGATACTTTTTGCATCATCGATAACCTTCTTTGCGTGACTCGTAGTCTGGCAAGCAGTTCTTCAACAGAAAATGGCTTTGTTAAATAATCATCTGCACCAGCATCCAACGCATCAATTTTATCGGTATCTTCACTGCGAGCACTGATTACGATAATTGGCATGTTTGACCAAGTACGGATTTTTTTAATAATCTCAACGCCATCCATATCAGGAAGTCCTAAATCAAGTAAAACAATGTCAGGATTGTGTGAAGATGCTTCTAAAATTGCCGATTGACCATCGGGTGCCGTCAGATATCGGTATTCGTGTGCTTTTAAGGTTGTTGTAATTAAATTTCTGACAGATGTGTCATCTTCTACAACGAATATTAGTGACTTATTCATATACTTTGACCTCCCTGCCGGTAATGTAAATGTAAATACTGTTCCGTGCGGCAGATTATCTGAAACAGTAAGTTCTCCGCCGTGGGCGTTAATAATGGACTTGCACAAAGATAATCCGAGTCCTAAACTTCGGCGGCTGTCTGCAATTTGATTTGCACCGCTATAGAACATGTCGAATATCCGTGGCTTTATTTCATCAGCAATTCCGTTTCCGTCATCCGATATAGATACGATTGCTTGTTTTCCCCTCTTTTCTGTCCGAATAACAATATGAGAGTTTTTAGGTGTATATTTGATAGCATTATCAACAATATTGATGATTACCTGAACAATAAGCTTTGCATCCATTTTTGCAAGAAGAAATTCTTCTTTGCTTTCAACGGAAATATGATGTTCTTCACTCTTTCGATTAATATGATGTAACGCTTCTGTGATCACGTCATCCATCAAATCTTCCGTTATACGGAGATTCAACCGTCCTTCTTCAATCCGGGTTACAGCCAGCAGGTTTTCTACAAGGTTAATCAGCCACATGGAATCGTCATAAATATCCATGTACAGCTGCTTTTTTGTATCATTATCAAAAGAATCGCTGTTGGACTAAAAGATTGCTGGCATTACCGGAAATGGATGTCAGCGGTGTCCTCAAATCATGTGAAATAGCACGCAGCAGGTTCGCTCGCAACTGTTCATTTTTTTGCAAGAATGGCCGCTTCCTGTTTCTCACGGGCGTTTTTCTCGTTTTCCAAAGCCAGGGCACATTCTCCGAGAATAGACAGTAGAATACTGTTTTCAAATGGATCAAGAGGTATTTCCCCCATCACGATTCCAACAACTCCATATACCATACTGCTGCTGCGAACAGCAAGGTACAGGCATTTTGCATTGAAAGCGTTCCTGTTGTAGCTCCGGCACGTTTATTGTTTTTCAATACCCAGCCGGCAACGGCCTTTTCATTTTCGGAAATACACGATTCCAAATTTTCTTCAGTTACAGAAAAATATGCGGCGTATCCAACACTTCTCCATCAGCTAAATAAAAAACGATATCTTTTTCCCAAGAGTTTAATGAGCTGATTTGAAGTTGCAGATACAATTTCATTTTTATCTTTTGCCTGTTGCAATAGCTGGTTTGTGTCAAATAACACCTTGGTACGGTAAGCAGATTGTGCCGCCTAAATTGAGGTTCCGTAAACAGGAAATTAAAGACCAAAACACTTACAATCGAGAAAAATTAGGCTGTATATCTGATGTTTCGTGATGACAGCGGTGACAAGAATACCTAAAACAAAAAACAGTAATGATATTTGCCTCGTCAAATCCAAATTTCCGGAAAATCATTCCGACTAAACTGGATAAAATCAGGATCGAAGTAGATTTTAATATATCAGTGACAGAGAATACGATATGGTTCTTTTTCCTACCCCCTCTTGACTGATACACTGCCGCATTAGAAACCGTATCCGGAATAATATGCACATCCAGGTTAGGGGCATAATCAATCAATTTTCTGTCAGGGTCGGTTTGCTGAGCAAATGCCGTTTTGTAGCCGAATTACGTCCGATCACAATCTTTGACACACCGGACAAACGAGTAAATTCCGCAATCTGAAACGGAACATCTTCTCCGTAAACTGTTTCTATTTTTGCCCCAAGCTGCTCAGCAAGACAAATATTTGAACGCAAGCGTTTTACATTTTCCTCGCTCATCACCGAAAAATCTGGGGTTTCTACAAATAGAGCCGTAAACTCCCCTTTAAAAGCAGAAGCCATTTTTGCGGCGGTACGGATAATTTTCGCATTGGATGGAGAAGAAGATAGACATACAAGAATATGTTCGCCTGTGTGATAATCTCCATGATTTTTTATGCGAGTATTTTCCGTGAGGATATTCACCCGGTCCGCACATCGCCGCAGTGAAATCTCCCGGAGAGCTGTCAAATTTTCTATTGTAAAAAAATTTTCTACTGCCTGGTTTTCCTGTGTCTGTCTGTATACATTTCCTGTATTCATACGGTTGATCAAATCCTGTGGTTCAATATCTATTAATTCAACCTGATCTGCATTATCAAAAATAGAATCCGGGATGCGTTCCCGTACAACAATTTCCGTAATAGATGCAACTGTATCACAAAGGCTTTCAATATGCTGAACATTAACAGTCGTATAAACATCAATCCCTGCATTCAAAAGTTCCTTAATGTCCTGATACCGTTTTGCATGACGGCATCCTTCGGCATTCGTATGCGCAAGTTCGTCTACAAGAATAAGCTGTGGTTTTCTTTTCAACGCCATGCCAATGTCGAATTCGTCCAGTATCATACCATTATAAAAACTTCTCTTGTAGGAAGAACTTCTAAGCCATTCAAAAGAGCTGCTGTTTTGGGACATGCGTGGGGTTCTACATAACCGGCTACCACGTCAATTCCCTGCTGTTTTTCCATATGAGCTGCTTTAACATGGCGTAGGTTTTACCCACACCAGCTGCATATCCGAAAAAGATTTTCAAATGTCCTTTATTACGGTTTTCTTCATCAGCTTGGATTTCCTTTAATAACTGATCCGGATTGTGTCTGCTTTCACTCATACGGTCATCTCCTTATACAAAAACATTATATAGAATAATACGTAAATTTCAGAAAAGCATTTTAGCACTGACATTAAAATCGCATACAGATTATACCACCTTTTCTTCTTTTTTCCATTCGGGTGTGTAGCCGAAAGCGGAAAACGCTCCGAAAAATCACGCAATTTTTCGACAAATAGACTCTTTATACAATTAATGTCATTTTGCCATATCACTCTCGCTGGTTTCTCAATCGTGTTGATGGGATGTACCGCAATGTCTATAGAGCCTGGATTAATGACGCTTTGCTTTATTTGAAGGGATAAGGAACAATACTCATCTTTCAAAATATCGTTGGAGCTTTCTATGATAAAGCCAAAATCAAGTTTATTGTTTTCTATCCCATTTATTATTTCACTTACAGAACCGTAGAACAGATTCAGCTCATAGTTTGGGTATTCGCTTGGAAATTGTTCTAATAGATCTGCAATAGAATCTATGATTACAGGTGTTTCAAATCCAATCCTGAGCTTAGAATCTGAAATAAGTTTTTTGGGATTGATTTTCCTTGAAAATTTATCCAGCTTTTCCATAAGAAAATAACCATAAATAAATGCTACCAATACCACTATAAGTAAAACAAAAGTCTTTCATATCACCAACTTCTTTCAAAAATTAAATATGAAAACATTTTTGAATATGTTTCGTCTCCCAAGAACAAGCATGGTATTGTCCTTTAACAACTGCGTATCGGAACTTATTTTCAAATTCATAATATCATTTGTTTTCAGCGCCATAATATTGACATTATATTTTTTTCGTATATCCAACTGACCGATTGTTTTTCCTATCCATTCTTCCGGTATAGATATTTCAAAGATTGCATGTCCTTCATCTAGTTCTATGTAATCGAAAATATGATCAGCACTATAACGGATCGCAACCCAATCGGCAAGCTGCCTTTCGGGATAAACAATTTCATCTGCGCCGTTTCGTAAAAGAAATTTTGCATGAACATCACGAGCGGCACGAGACACCACCATTCTTGCACCGAGTTCCTTCAAAAGGGGACGTTACTTCCAATGAATTCTGAAAGTTATCTCCGATAGCCACAATACAAACATCAAATTCCCAACACCAAGCGAACTTAAAAAATCCTCATTAGTCGCATCCCCAATCTGAGCGTTAGTTACAAAGGGAAGTACAGCATCAACTCGAGTATCTTCTTTATCTACCGCCATCACATGATGATGCAATTCATCTAATTTCATAGCAATGTGCCGTCCGAATCTTCCCAGACCGATAATTAATATTGATTTCATTTTTTATTCTCCTTAACCTACTGTAATTTTTTCCTGAGGATATTTTGAACCGTTAGGCTTTTTTTTTCAGAAATGGTAGCAAAAATCAAGGTCAATCCTCCCACTCTGCCAAAAACATCAGGCAAATCAAGATTATATGGGGAAACAAGCCCCAGGTCAGGAGTTATTCCCCAACGATAACCCTACCGTCCCGATTGCCGACGCCGTCTCAAACAAAGCGGTCATAAGTGGAATATCTTCTATGCTACTAATTACCATTCCTCCAGCAAGGAATAAAACGATATACATCAAAAAATCGTAGCGCATTTCTGATAGTGCCATCCGGAATTTGTCTGCCAAAAAAATTGGTGTGTTCCTTTTTCTAAATACAGATAATGCCGATGAAACGAGAACTGCAAAGTTGTCGTTTTTCATACCACCTGCAGTGGAACCGGGCGAGCCACCGATGAGCATCAGCATAATGATAAGCATTTGCCCAACTTCACTGAATAAAGTCAAATCTGCCGTATTAAATCCTGCAGTTCTCGGCGTAACGGATTGAAACAAAGAAACCCATACTCTTTCTGTAAGAGGCACATTTGAAAACTCAAAATAAAAAAGTAAAGAGCCGGTAAGAATATCAATATTCCTGTTACCATAAAAAATCACCTTGCTTTGCATCCGGTATTTTTTAAAATGCCATTTATGATTCTTTATATCCTCCCAGGTAAGGAATCCAATACCTCCTGCAATAATCAGCATCATAATTACAAGATTTACAATCGGCTGTACAGAATAAGAGGTCAACGAGGAAAAAGGGGTTCTTATACCGATTAGATCAAATCCTGCATTGCAAAAAGCAGAAATAGAATGGAACAGTGAATACCATATTCCTTTCCAAAACCCAAAGTCCCTGCAAAAAACGGGCGCTAAAAGAACCGCACCAATGATTTCGATAAGAATAGTAGTCCGAATAATAAATTGCGTTCTCCGCACAATACCACCCACCGTTGGAGCCGAAATTGCCTCTTGCATGGTACTTCGCTGCATCAACCCGATTTTACGCCCGGAAACAACAGCAATCGCAATAGCAATCGTAATAATTCCCATACCTCCGATTTGAATCAGCAGTAAAATAACTCCTTGGCCAAATAAAGACCAGTAGGTTGCCGTATCATTAACAACCAGTCCGTCACACAAACCGCAGAAGTTGCGGTAAACAAAGCATCCAAAAAGGAGGTACACTGGCCGTCTTTTTGTAGCAATCGGCAGCATCAAAAGCAGACCGCCTAAGAGAATCACGGATAAAAACCCTAAACTAATCACTTGAAATGATGTTATATGTCGATGTCTTGATCTGTTTGTCTGTTGCATAACTATATCCCCATAATCTTAATTTCATTTTTATATTTCCTTTATTCTATCTTTATTTGTATTAAATGGGCGTAAGTAAGTTTGTTTTGAAATTAAGATTGTATAAAGATGAGCAGAAGTCTGCCATCATGGTCTTCCAGGCAAACGCCGTGTTCATAATAATAAGGCGTGACTTTCCACCACAAATTTGCTTTCTTCCAAAAACATTTTTTTTATCTTCTTTTGCCTTTGAATAAAAGAAAAGGACACTCATCTTCCAGAAGTTCTGAAAACAAGCGTCCTTTCGGTCTTTTCTCTATGCTATTGAATAAAAATGTTAATTCTGTCTGAATGTATTTCCTCATACCAGATGCAATACTACTGACACTTCGATTCCATTCATAATCTGCTTTTCTTGCCCTGTTTGCCTGTTCGTGTGAAACTCATATACCTCGCAAAGTGCCTAAAATTAAGGACTTCTACGAATTCACCCGATGTAGACGACACACGACTTCCACATGCACCGTATGCGGAAACTGATCCACAGGCGTCACATCCTTAAGCTCATATCCCCATTCGCTCTTAAGAACTTCACATCCCGCGCAAGTGTCGCACTGTCGCAGCTTACATACACAACTTTCTCCGGTTGCATATCCACGATCGTCTGAAGAAACGATTCTTCGCAGCCTTTTCTCGGCGGATCGACCACGATCACATCTGCGTGTGCGGTCTCTCCGTTATGTGTCTTTTTCATATTCTTTGTAATACTCCGGCAGGACTTCTTCTGCCTTACCTACATAGAATTCCGCATTCGCAATGTCATTGATTTTGCATTATTCTTCGCATCGTCAATGGCCTGCGGTACGATCTCCACGCCATATACCTGCTTTGCTTTCTTTGCAAGGAACAGGGAAATCGTTCCGATTCCACAGTACAGGTCCCACACCGCCTCATTGCCGGTCAGGCCTGCATAGTCTAATGCCAGTCCGTATAATTTCTCTGTCTGGACCGGATTCACCTGATAGAATGACAGCGGAGATATCTGGTACTTGATCTCACCGATATAGTCTGTGATGAACTCCTGTCCCCACAGAAGGCGGATCGTATCGCCCATGATCACATTCGTCTTCGCTGTGTTCGTACTGAGAGTGATGCTTGTCATACCCGGAATCTGACGTAGCCGTCCGACCAGATCATGACAGTGCGGAATCGTCTTTCCATTAATGACCAGACATACCATGATTTCATCTGTCTTGAATCCGTAACGGAGCAGCACATGGCGTACCAGCCCTTTATGCTTCACTTCATCGTATGCCGGAATTTTGAATTCTTCCATGAAGTCCAGAATACAGTTCAGGATCTCTTCGTTGACTTCCACACCAAGCGCGCAGTCTGTATTCTCGATAATGCTGTGTGTTCTTCCGGCATAGAACCCGGCGATCACTCTGCCGTCTTTATCTGTTCCGATCGGGAACTGCGCCTTATTCCGGTAGCGGAACGGCTGCATTCCTTCTCCGTCCATGCCGACAGCCGGATGCATGATCTGATCCAGAAGTTCTGTCGGAACTTCTCCGATCCGCTCCAGATTGCCGCGTACCTTTGCTTCTTTAAATGCAAGCTGTGCCGGATACTTCATCTCCTGGATCTGACAGCCGCCGCATTTTCTTGCCATCGGACAGACCGGCTCTTCCACACGGTCTTTTGATGGAGTCAGGACATTCATCAGGCGGGCATAGCCGTAATTCTTCTTGACTTTCATTACTTTCGCCTCTACAACATCCCCGATGATGGCATCTTTGATAAACAACGTGTATCCATCCACCTTGCCGATGCCTTCTCCTCCGACTCCGATATCTTCTATTTTTACCTTTACTATTTCATTCTTCTGCATCATTAGATAACTGTCTTTCTGATATTTGATTCAAACAGGCGGTTATATCCCAGCCAGTCATTTCCTTTTTATCTTTGAATAACTCTGTCAGTGTCTGCATCTTGGCATCTGCATTGTCTGCAAGATTCAGTGCCATCGCCTCGGCAAGTGCCGGTTTCTTCGGTGAACCGTATTCCAGTTCTCCGTGATGTGCAACGATACAGTGTTTTAATTCATTCGCAAGTTTCTCCGGGAAGTCCGGAATATTGCGGACTGCATCCCCGATCATCTCCACACCGATCACGATATGTCCCAGAAGCTGGCCTTCGTCTGTGTAATCATTTTCCGGGAAGGAAGATAATTCCTTGGTCTTTCCGATATCGTGGCAGATCGCTGCTGTGAAAAGCAGGTCCTTATTCAGGATCGGATATGCGCCTGTCATATAGTCACAGAACTTCACAACACTTAATGTATGTTCCAGAAGTCCTCCGGCGAATCCATGATGAACCGTCTTCGCAGCGGAATGTCCCTTGAAATTACGAATAAAAGTCTCGTCTTTTACAAAATAATACTCCAGTACCTGTCTCAGTACTGGTTCTCTACTTTCTTAATATATCCAAGCAGTTCCTCATACATGCCATCTGTACTCTTCTCCGTTGTCGGCATATAATCGGCGGCGATATATTCACCCTCCTGTGCTTTACGGATCTGCTTAATGTTAAGCTGCAGATTGTTATTATAGCTGATGATCTCACCATATACCTCGATGAAATCCATCTCATCATAATCTGCGATTCCTCCGGAATTCGGATCCCATACTTTCCCGTCAAGTGTCCCGGTCTTATCCTGAAGGATCAGATTATCATATGGTCTTCCGTTTCTGGTCTCCGCAGAACGTTTTCCCTTACACAGATATACATTTCTGATTGTTTCTCCTTCGTGAAGGGTGTTGATATATCTCATCTTATTTCCTCTTTCTATATTCTATATTAATATTATTCTATATTTTACAACGATCGAAACATCTCCCCGGAAGCATCCGGCAAGCCTACTCCTTGCTTCCGACTGTCGTCAAATGAAATATCCACATAACCGCCGGATCCCTGTCTCTGTCCTTTGAGTCTTATCTTGCTGCCGCTTTTCTGGTCACGCATCACACTCTGATAGACCGCCAGCGACGATATCTTCTTGCCTGCAGCCTCTGTGATTATATCCCCGCTCTGGATTCCTGCTGCCATTGCCGGAGAATCCGGCTCTACTGTCTGGACGTATACTCCATTTGGAATTCCCTGAGCTTCGATCTCTGCCGTCACATCCAGTCCACGAATACCGACATACGGCACCGCCTGTCCGTTAGACAACAATTCAATCTCTGATTTTAAGCCCGAAATTCCATACCCGGTTACCAGCCTTTTACTGCTATTATCAGAAATACTCTGATCAATAATTCCGACTACTTCTCCCGACAAATTAACGATCACACCTGTTCCGTCTTCTGCCGCACCAATATCAGTGCAAAAGGAGCTGATAACTTCCGTCATCTGCATCCAGTTCATTTCTGCTGTTCGCAATCGTTCCAAATCCGACCGCTCCTGCATAGCCAAATGGCTTTCCAAGCACTGCCACGGCGTCCCCTTTCTGTACAGAATTGGAACTGCCAAGTTTGGCGGTACTGATCTGCGTCCATGTTGACTGTTCAATGCTGCTTCCCGACACAGCATAGATCGCAAATCCTGAGACTTTCATCTTTCTTCTTCACAGATGCCTGTTCTGTATTGCCATCCGAGAATCTAATATGGATCTCTTTTGCATCTTTTAATATAGAAGTCTTTCCGTATACCAGAAGCTCCTGCCCATTATCAGCGATGATCAGTCCGGACACACTGTTTTTATTATCGTAAGACTCGTCTGTCCAGTCCTGCTCTCCGGATACACCTATGATCTCTACCACGGATTTTCCGGCCTCTGTGGCTACGTCGTTCATTGCTTTCTGAAGTTCTCTGTAATTGTCAATATCCAGCGTCTGTTCCGTATTGTTACTGATATCCGCTTTTTTTTCTTCTGTATTATCTTCTTCTTTCTCTTTCGGTATCACTACCTCTTGTGAATCTCCGGGAAACTTCTTATCAAGCCATGGTTTGAGCGCAGAAAAAACTAATGCAGGCACACACACCGAATACCACTCAAGCCCCGCCATGCGAAGCAGGTCTTTACGGCACTTTTTTCCACGGCTGTTCTCGTCTTTGATCGTCTCCTGCATAAATGAATATTCTGATTTTTCTATTTTTTCCCAGGTTCTCCCTGCTTATTTTCCAGAGGTTTCTGCTCATCCATCAGCTTTTTCGTCTCCTTTGCAATCCTTTTTATAGTATACCGTATGGAATGGGAATGTTCAATATTTATCCTTTTCTTTATCGTCCAAATAAGGTAGAATAGGTACTGACTACAGCTACTGTATGAACAGTAACATAGAATAAGTTCAGGTGAGAAACATGAATAAAAAACATTAACTAAATTAGAATATCATAAAATTATTGACATCTTAATAGAACAGGCAACTTCTTTTGGCGGCAAGGAACGCTGCAAGAGATTAAAACCGATGACATCCATCACGGATATCGAAGCCGCACAAGAACAGACTGCCGCCGCATTTACCCGTATCATTAAGAAGGGACGTCCTTCTTTCGGAAGCTGTAATCCGGTTGGTGAATCCTTAAAGCGTCTGGAAGTCGGTGCCGCGCTCGGAAGCGGAGAGCTTTTTGCGTATCTGTAAGCTTCTGGAAAATGCAGGGCAGATCAAAGCTTACGGCCGTCACGAGACTGTGGACGATGCAGAAGACTGTCTGGATGCTTTCTTCCAACAGATCGAGCCACTGACACTGGTAAGCACTGAGATCCGCCGATGCATTATTGACGAAGATGAGATCAGTGATGATGCCAGCAGTACATTAAAAGCAGATCCGCCGTTCCATGAACCAGATCAATGATAAAGTACATTCTACATTATCTTCTCTGGTCAACGGTTCGCTCCGTACCTATCTGCAGGATGCGATCATCACCATGCGCGGGGACCGCTACTGTATCCCGGTCAAAGCCGAATACAAAAGCCAGGTACCTGGTATGATCCATGATCAGTCTTCCACCGGTTCCACCCTCTTTATCGAACCGATGTCTGTTGTAAAACTGAATAATGATTTAAAAGAGCTTTACGGCAAAGAGCAGGAAGAGATCCAGGTGATCCTTGCACGCTTAAGCGCCGATGTTGCAGAATATATCGACTCCATCCGCACCGACTACAAAGTCATGACGGAGCTGGATTTCATATTTGCAAGAGGAAATCTCGCAATCAACATGAACGCAAGCAAGCCAATCTTCAATACAGAAGGCCGGATCCATATCCGTGAGGGCCGCCATCCGCTGTTAGATAAGAAGCAAGTCGTTCCGATCACCGTCACACTCGGTGATACCTTCGACCTTCTGATCGTAACCGGACCGAACACCGGCGGTAAGACCGTTTCCTTAAAGACGGTCGGATTATTTACCCTGATGGGTCAGGCCGGACTTCATATCCCTGCACTGGACCGTTCGGAACTGGCTATTTTTGAAAATGTATATGCCGATATCGGAGATGAGCAGAGTATCGAGCAGAGCCTCAGTACCTTCTCTTCTCATATGACGAATATCGTTTCGTTCTTAAAGCATGTAGACGAACATTCTCTGGTACTGTTCGATGAGTTGAATGCAGGAACCGACCCTACCGAAGGTGCTGCTCTTGCAATCGCCATCTTAAGCTATCTGCACCAGAGAGGCATCCGTACCATGGCAACGACACACTACAGCGAACTGAAAGTCTTCGCACTTTCCACACCGGGCGTTGAAAATGCCTGTTGTGAATTCGATGTAGAGACGCTCAGTCCGACTTACCGCCTTTTAATCGGAATTCCTGGAAAGAGTAATGCCTTTGCCATCGCAGGAAAACTTGGACTTCCGGATTATATCATCGAAGATGCCAAGACACATCTGACCGAACAGGATGAATCTCTTCGAAGACCTGTTAACCGATCTGGAGACAAGTAAACGTACCATCCGAAAAAGAGCAGGAAGAGATCGAACACTACAAACGTGAGCTGGCACATCTCGAAGAAGAGACCCGTCAGAAACGTGATAAATTAGAAGAACAGCGTGACCGTATCATCCGCGAGGCCAATGAAAAGGCTCATGAGATCCTGGCCGATGCCAAGGAAACAGCCGATGAGACCATGCGTAATTTCCACAAATTCGGCAAAGCCAATATCTCCGTTGCCGAGATGGAAAAGGAACGTGAGCGTCTCCGCAAGAAGATGAATGCCACACAGAACTCCATGAAGACAGATACCAAGAAACCGAAGAAAGCTTACAAACCAAGTGATTTCAAACTAGGCGAATCTGTCAAGGTACTGAGCATGAACCTGACCGGAACTGTCACTTCACTTCCGGATGCCAAGGGAAATGTCACCGTACAGATGGGAATCTTACGTTCCACAGTTAATATTTCCGATCTGGAGATCATCGACGAAGCGCCGGCATATTCATTTGCCAAGAGAACCCGTCAGACCGGTAAAGGCAAAGTCAAGATGGGCAAATCTCTTGCGATCAGTCCTGAGATCAACCTTCTTGGTAAAACAGTCGATGAGGCGATCGCCGAGCTGGATAAATATCTGGACGACGCCTCGCTTGCACACCTTAGTTCTGTAAGAATCGTTCACGGTAAAGGGAACCGGAGCTTTAAGAGCCGGTATCCATAAATATCTGAAACGGCAGAAACATGTCAAATCATTCCGCCTTGGCGCATTTGGCGAAGGTGACGCCGGCGTAACGATCGCTGAGCTGAAATAAAAGTTAAAATAAGGGATAGTAATAAGGGGAAACTTTAAAGTGAATCAGTATAGATAAATGCATCTATATACGGGAGGAGTATACATCTATGAACAAACAGAAAATACTGATCGTCGATGACGATGAAAATATCGCTGAACTGGTCTCATTATATCTGACAAAAGAATGCTTTGACACTATGATGGTCCACGATGGTGAACGGGCACTGATTGCCTTTGACACTTACAAACCGAACCTGATTCTTTTAGATCTCATGCTGCCTGGTATCGACGGGTATCAGGTCTGTCGCGAGATCCGTACGAGATCTAACACTCCGATCATCATGCTGTCCGCCAAGGGTGAAGTATTCGACAAGGTACTTGGCCTGGAGCTCGGTGCAGATGATTACATTATGAAACCATTTGATGCCAAAGAGCTGGTTGCACGTGTAAAAGCAGTCTTACGCCGCTATCAGGTCGGCTCCAAACCGGAGACTCCTCAGGCAGATAAGGGAAAATGTGTCGAATACCCGGGAATTGAGATCAACCTTACCAATTACTCCGTCATTGTTGACGGCCATACGGTTGAGATGCCACCAAAGGAACTGGAACTTCTCTATTTCCTCGCATCCTCTCCGAACCAGGTATTCACAAGAGAACAGTTACTGGATCAGATCTGGGGCTATGAATATATCGGCGATACCCGTACCGTCGATGTGCACATCAAGCGTCTGCGCGAAAAGATCAAGGATCACAATGGCTGGAGTCTCAGCACTGTATGGGGAATCGGTTATAAATTTGAAGTAAAATAACAGCAGGTTAATATCATGAAAAGTACATTATATTTAAAATTTATATTTATCTATATTGTGTTCGGATTCTTAAGCCTTTTTACAGCCGCAACACTGACAGAGAACTTGGTCAGTACGCCGATTTTTAACCGCGTAAGTAACAGTATGTACCGGGAAGCTACGATGGTTGCCAACGACTATCTTCCCGGTTATTTTTCCGGCGGATTAACAGAATCTGACGCACAGATAATCTTATCCGGAATAGAGACACAGCTTGACGCTGCAGTCTGGTTCGTTTCAAAAGATGGAAAAGTAATCCTTTCTGCACAGTCCGGGAGCTACCCGTCCGCGCCTGATTCCATTAAAGATTTCGACCCGGCGGAATCCGGAAGCGATCGTTCACAGACTGGTGATTATCACGGATATTTTGACAATGATGTGATCACTGTCACTGTACCGGTAACTTACGGGTATTCTCCAAAAGGATATCTGATGATCCACCAGTATACCTCTGTTGTGGATACCATGACAGACACACTGATGCGTGGTGTATATATTACATTCATCGTAATCTTCCTGCTTTCGTTCATTATCCTGCTGGCGTTCCATTTCCTTGTGTACCGTCCGCTTCATAAGATTACCGAAGCAGCAACCCAATATGCTTCCGGTAACCTGGAATATGAGATTCCTGTCACAACTGAAGATGAGATGGGTTATCTGTCCGCATCACTGAACTACATGTCTTCCCAGCTTCGGGATATGGAGGATTATCAGAAGAAATTTGTGGCAAATGTGTCACATGATTTTCGCTCACCGCTGACTTCCATCAAAGGTTATGTGGAAGCCATGACAGACGGAACCATCCCACCAGAATTACATGAAAAATACCTGAAGATCATCTTATTCGAAACAGAACGCCTGACAGATCTGACACAGGATCTTCTGACGTTAAATGAATTTGACACCAATCACCTGCTTCTCAACCGGGAAGTATTCGATATTCACGAGATGATCAAGCATGTAGCGGCATCTTTCGAAGGTGTCTGCACACAGAAGAAGATTTCCATCGAATTGGTCTTCGCAACAAAACACCTGAACGTCAACGCTGACAAACGAAAAATCCAGCAAGTCTTATACAACCTGCTGGACAATGCGATTAAATTCAGTGATCCGAATTCCATCGTCACGATTGAGACGACAGACCGCGGAGAAAAAGTATATACCTCTGTAAAAAGATAACGGTATGGGTATTCCAAGATCAGCGCTTGGGAAAATCTGGGAACGCTTTTTACAAGAGTGACCTCTCCCGTGGAAAAGATAAGAAAGGTACCGGACTTGGACTTGCGATCGTGAAAGAAGCAATTCAGGCACATGGGGAGAATATTACCGTGGTGAGTACGGAAGGAGTCGGAACCGAATTCTACTTTTCACTTCCGAAGGTTGCTGGCTAATTTATCATTGTGACCTCTCAGTCCATGAGAAAGAGTTGGAACTTTTATAAAAAAATCGGCCGTTAGCCGGTTAAAAATCATTTGTCTGAGCGATCAGCGAGTTATGATTTTTGACCGGCTGCTTTTAGGCCGATTTTTTTGCTTTAGATGTTCCCCATGATTGAATCCGCACAGCAATCCCTTCTATACTTTTATTCAGGACCGGGGTAAGCCGCCATGATACATTAAATTTTTCTACTTACTATACAGAATCTTCTGCACCTCATCCGTCTTCAGATTCTTTTTCGTCACCCATGTATATCCCGTATTAACCACAGCCTCATTTCCCATATTCAGAGAAGCCCTTGCTGCAGCCACAACGGTTGCATATCCCATGCCAAATGGGTTCTGTACGATCAGTCCGTTAACTTTACCGTCTTTCAGATCCTGAATCTCATCATCGTTGGCGTCGAAGCCGATGACTTTCACTTTTTTCTCCATTTTATTTCTTTCCAGACCATCGACTGCAAGTTTTACGGAATCCCCGTTTGCAGCAAAGCAGCCTGTAATATTTGGATGTTTTGCAAGGATATAATCAACTACCTGATCTTCAGTGATACTGTCTGCTGTTACAACATCTTCTCCTGTGAGCTGTCCCTCCGGAAGTTCACTGTCTTTTGGTCGGTAGGTTCCGGCATTGATCTCATCGGATACTGTATTCTGCATATTGCTCAGTTCATCCATGTGGTATACATTGACCACTGAAATATTCGGATGATTTGCTTTCAATTCTTCTGTTACAGCTTTTTTTCTCTCTGAAGAGCTGCCTGTGATTTGGAATCCTGAATGAACAGCACCGCTTCTCCGCTGTCGCCCATCTCTTCCACAAGTCTCTGTGCCGCTTCCTTTCCTGCAGCTACATTGTCTGTGGATACATCTGCAGCCACACCCTGATAATCTGATCCGGAATCAAAAGTTACGATCGGAATCTCACTGTCTGTTGCAAGATCGAATTGCACCTGGCATGCCTGCAGGTCTACGATCGAAATGCCCACTGCGACCGGATATCTGTCCAGTTCTTCATCCAGAAGATTTACCTGGTCATCGACATTATCTGCTGTATCCGGTGCATTAAATGCTACTTTCACCTTATCTTTTCCTGTATACCCAAGATTTGTATTAATATCTTCCGCAGCCTGCGCTACACCTTTTTTCACTTCATCCCAGTACTGTGTTCCGTTCGCTTTTCCGATAATGGAAATATAATCGCCTTTTTCAGCTTTAATCCGTCCGTATTATTATATGCCGCCGGAGTGATCAGATCTAATTTCCCCTGATATGCGTTTTCTTCTGTCTTAGTTGTATTCTTTTCTGACTCAATCTTTTTCTCTTCATCGGTTGCTTTTGATGTCTGCTGACATCCACATACAAGCAGTGCTGTACCACAGCAGCATGGCAATGATTCTGTTTTTCTTCATTTTCCTCTCTCCTATATCTGGTATCATTTCTACTTATACTTAATACTTCTAATTTTTGATTATATTTTTTTCTTATATTTTTTCAGCACCATATACTATACACCAAAACGGTGAAAAATTGTTGAAATTTTTTCTTAATTTTCCTCTATGACTTTTATATTTCTGTAGAAATACTTTTTTCCCCCTTTATTGTGATAGCTTTTTTCTAACACAAGTTAGCTATAACTAAACTTTTATGTATTTCTAAAAAACATTCTATTCCCTTGTTTATTTTTTTTTTTGTATTATTATAGGAACAGAGACAACGAATTGGATTATGTCTAGAATATTTAATCTCAAAGGAGGGTACATACTATGGCACACGTAATTGGTGATGAATGTAAGCTGCGGATCTTGCGAAGCTGAATGTCCAGTAGGAGCTATTTCTCAGGGAGCAGATCATTATGAGATCGATGCTGATGCTTGTGTAGATTGTGGCGCTTGTGCAGCTCAGTGTCCAATAGGAGCAATTTCTGAAGGTTAATAACGCAGAATAAGTAAGATAAGAATGCACGGTACATTTTGTATCGTGCATTTTTTTCTTTTGATATTTTGTATATTATTTCTTTTTTAATAAATTTATTTCTCTCGACGGATTCTGACGAATTCGGTGATCTTTCCTGTGCTATGATACATTTACCCATAAGGGACAAGTATTATAAGATAAGGGGGTATCTAACATGGGAAATCATATGAATACTTTAGAACAGATAAAACGTGAGACCAGAGATGATGCCAGACTGTATGCCTGTATCCGGGATCTTTATGATCAGGGAGTTTCTCTCTCTGATTTAAAAGCACTGATTCCCGATATCAGACGGACCAGAGAACAGTTACAGTTAAAACGCATGCTGCAGAATAACAACGAAGTTCTCATGGCAATGTTCAGTCAGGAGATGTCCTTTCTTCTGGATGCAAAAAGAACGCCATGAAGAATTAGAATTCAAAAAACTGGATCAGTTGATCCGCCGAGCAGCAATCCTTCCGGAAAGCATCGGCCGAAACCGGTCCAGTTAAGAAATTAAAAAGAATCTTCCTGTCTGCTTAAGTTGGCAAACTTTGTATATTCGCCAAGCCAAGCCAGATTAACGGTCCCTACCGGGCCGTTTCTTTGTTTTGCGATAATTATTTCTGCCTGTTTTTGAACTCTGAATCTTTATTGTAGTATTCGTCTCGATAAATGAACATTACCACGTCCGCATCCTGCTCGATGGCTCCGGATTCACGAAGGTCCGAAAGCATCGGTCTTTTATCCGGACGGCTTTCTACCGCACGGCTTAACTGTGACAGGGATACTACCGGCACATTCAGCTCTCTGGCAAGTCCCTTTAACTGTCGGGAAATGTCTGAGACTTCCTGCTGTCTGGACTCGAACTTCTTCCCACACTTCCGGTCATCAACTGCAGGTAGTCAATGATGATGATATCAAGACCGTGTTCCAGTTTGTACTTTCTGCATTTTGATCTGAGTTCCGAGATAGAGATACCCGGAGTATCATCAATGATCAGCTTCGACTGACCGATAATCCCAGCTCCTTCTATCAGTTTCTCCCAGTCGGAATCTTTCATATTACCGGTTCTCAGGGACTGGGCATCTACCTGGGACTCCAGAGAAAACAGTCGGTTCACCAGCTGTTCTTTTGACATCTCCAGACTGAAGATTGCTACTGCTTTATTCTTCTTAAATGCCATATACTGCGCAATGTTTAATACAAACGCCGTTTTTCCCATAGATGGACGGGCTGCGATCAGAATAAAATCTGACGGCTGAAATCCGGAAAGTTTATAATCCAGATCAATGAATCCCGTCGGTATTCCCTGTAACGGTTCCTTTACTCTTAGACGCCTTCTCAATCTTATTTAATGCATTTAAAACAACCTGTTTGATCGGTACGTAATCACCGGTCGTACGTCTCTGTAATAACTGAAACATGGATTTCTCTGTCTGTTCCATAATCGACTCTACCGAGCTCTTTTCCCGCATAGCACATATTTTCAATTGATTCGTTCAGTTTAATCATCTTACGCATTAACGACTTATCTGCCACGATCTGTGCGTAATATTTCACGTTCGCAGAAGTCGGCACTGCTGTCACCAGGTCTCTGACAAATTCCAGACTGGCAATCTCCGCCGGTACGTCCTTTTCCTTCAGTCTTTCCTGCAAGGTGATCAGATCGACCGGTTTTCCTTCATTGAACAGTTCGATCATCGAGTCAAAGATCACTCCGTATGACGCCTGATAAAAATCATCACCACTGATGATTTCTCCTGCAGTGGTGATGGCATCTTTATCCATAAGCATGGCGCCGACCACAGACTGTTCTGCTTCGATGCTGTGTGGCATGACTCGTTTGATGAGTGCTTCTTCCACGCCTGAATTCCTCCTATGCTTCTTCTTTTTACAACAACTTTCAGCTCTGCTGTTACCTTTGGATGCAAGCTTAACCGGTACATTATGTGTTCCCAGTGTTCTGATTGCTTCTTTTAACTGTACTTTCTTCTTGTCGATCGTAAGATCCATCTGCTTTTTAACCTCTTCTGCGATCTCTTTTGAAGATACGGAACCGAATGCTTTGCCGCCTTCTCCCATCTTGATTGCAACTTCGATCTTACCTGCTTCGATCTTCTTACCAAGTTCCTGCGCATCTTCATACTGCTGCTGTGCAATCTTATCGTCGTTGGCTTTCTTTAACTTCAGGTCATTTAAGTTCTTTCCGTTGGCTTCTACACCTTTATTTTTCTTTAAGATAAAGTTTCTTGCGTATCCGTCGCTGACGTTTACGATCTCTCCTTTTTTACCAAGTGACTTTACGTCTTCTGTCAAAATTACTTTCATTACAAGTCTCCTCCTTCTATCATCTCGTCAATCACCTGTTTTAAGCAAGCTACCGCTTCATCCATATCCGTATGGTTGAACTGCGCTCCCGAAGCGTTCATATGACCGCCTCCGCCCAGACGCTCCATGATGATCTGTACATTGACCTCATCGATCGAACGTGCGCTGACGTATATTCTTCCATTATATTCGGTTAATACAAATGATGCCTTGATCTCACTGATATCCAGCAGTTCATTTGCTGCCTGTGCCCCGATGATCGTCGGGCTGATGTGAAGATCCACACCTCTTGCGATGGCAAATTTATTATGATAAACCTCCGCGCTGCTGATGATCTCTGCTTTCGCTCTGTAAGATTCCATGTCATCACGGAATAATTTTCTTACCAATGTGATATCTGCACCGCATCTTCTTAAGAATGCCGCTGCTTCAAAAGTACGGACTCGGTACTATTCACAAAGTTGTTGGTATCGATCATGATACCGGAATACAGGCTGCTCGCCTCAATCTTTGGAATCTTGATTCCGTCTACGATATACTGCAATACTTCTGATACCATCTCACATGCCGATGATGCATACGGTTCAATATAAGACAGCAGCGCATTGTCGATATTATCACTGCTCTGTCTGTGATGATCCAGAACCACGACGGACGGTTCGTATCTACTACTACAACCATCGAATTCTCATCCGCCATATTCATCGCCTGTGACGATGTCAGGAACAGATCGTCCGGGTAATTCGAATCCTGTTCGAATAATTCATATAATGGTCTGAGCGATGCAGATACTTCATTAATTACAATATAAGCACGTTTTCCAAAGCCAGTGCCGCACGGTAGATTCCCATTGCCGCACCGAACGCATCCACGTCTGTCAGCTTATGTCCCATAACAAAGATCTTATCTTTGACCGTGATAAATTCACGCAGTGCCTCCGCTTTTACACGCGCCTTTACACGGGTATTCTTTGCTGTCTGTTCACGTTTGCCACCATAATAAGTCACACCGTTACAGTCCTTGATAACTGCCTGATCGCCGCCTCTTGCAAGCGCAAGATCAATCGCAACACGTGCATAGTTGTAACTCTGCGCATAAGAATCAGAACTCAGTCCAAGTCCGATACTTAATGTCGCCGGGATTCCATTTCCGATATTTACGGATTTTACATCGTCCAGCAGGGAGAACTTATCTTCTTCCAGCTGTTTGAAGTAAGATTTCGGATGATGATAAAATATTTATCATTCTCCAGTTTCTTAACGATTCCGTCAACCTTCGCAATATACTGGTTGATCTTACGGTCTACCAGTGCCATCAGAAGTGACTGTCTGACTTCTTCCACACTGTCGATCACTTCATCATAGTTATCAATGTAAACCAGCCCGGCAACCATCCTCTGCTCTTCGTTCTCTCGGATAATACGGTTAAATTCCGTAACATCCTGAAGATATACAGCTATAAAATATTCTTTTTCCTTTGGCAGCTCCATAAGCTGTTCTGTATCACTAAATCCTTCTACTGATACTCTCCGGATCTCTGCCTGATACTCTTTGTCATCATAATACACTTCCATTGTGACCGTCCGTTGGTCCTCTTTTGGAAATATACTCCGGTTCAATTCAGGAATGTATTTGCTGATATAAGCTTCTCCTTGGGTTTACCTCCCAGGATTGCTTCAAATTCATCGTTCATCCAGATCGCTTTTCCATCATCCAACAGGATCGCATAAGGAATCGACAGTTCTCTCAGCAATGTATTCTGAACAATGCCATACTGTGCAGCAAACTCTACCAGGTCTTTCATAATGATGTTCTTACTGTAAAAAATACAATCCACCCACCATAATGATATATACGACTACAAATACGGCCATCAGGATTCCCGCTCTGTGATCCAGCTTATAAACCCACAAATCCATTGCTATGAGAAGCAGGGACATAATAGCCGGCCACTGGATGTAAAGTTTGAGTTGTCCTTTGAGCTGCACTTTTCCTTTTTCATTCTTCTTTTCCATGATTCTCGCCTCTGTGTGTGAGTATTTCTCACTCCTTTTGCAGTGCCTGTCAGTGATCTGATCATCCACTGCTCTTTACATACGTGGATATTATACCATTTATCCCTGAAAGACGGAAATCCTTAACGTTCTGTTAAGTATTTCCCATCATCCGGTGTTCATTTTTATAATTTATGATTCATATCCGTTTGGATTCTGTGACTGCCATCTCCATGTATCGGCACACATCTCATCCAGCCCTTTTTCAGCCTTCCAGCCAAGCACTCTTGCTGCCTTGGCAGGATCTGCATAACACATCGCGATATCTCCGGCTCTTCTTGGTTTGATCTCATACGGAATCTCTTTTCCGCATGCCTTGCTGAATGCTTTTACCATATCAAGAACAGAATATCCAACACCCGTTCCAAGATTGATCACATCAAGTCCCGGATTGCTGAAGATATAGTTAATTGCTTTTACGTGTCCTTTTGCAAGATCTACTACATGAATGTAGTCACGGACTCCTGTTCCGTCCGGTGTATCATAATCGTCCCCGAACACACCCAGTTTTTCAAGCTTTCCTACTGCCACCTGTGAAATATATGGCATCAGGTTGTTCGGGGATTCCTTTGATCTTCTCCGATACGTCCGCTTTCATGCGCTCCGACCGGGTTGAAATAACGAAGCAGGATGACATTCATATCCGGATTTGCCTTCTGTACATCTGTCATGATCTGTTCCATCATAGACTTTGTCCATCCATAAGGATTCGTGCACTGTCCCTTCGGACACTCCTCTGTGATCGGCATCTCTTCCGGACTTCCGTATACAGTTGCAGAAGAACTGAATACAATATTCTTAACACCGGTCTGTTTCATAACATCCATCAGTGTCAGAGTTCCTGTTATATTATTACGGTAGTACTCTAATGGCTTCTGTACGGATTCTCCGACTGCTTTCAGTGCTGCACAATGGATAACCGCATCTACACCTTCTTTTTTCCAGCATTGCCTTCAATGCAGCTTCATCCATTACATCCCCTTCATAAAAAACGTAATCGTCTTTCCGGTAAGCTCTTCTACCCTTTTTAAAGATTCTTTAGATGAATTACAAAGATTGTCATATACAACCACTTCATATCCTTCATTCAGAAGTTCCAGTGCCGTATGACTTCCGATATAACCGGCTCCTCCGGTAATTAATATTTTCTTGGCCACAATAGTACCTCCTAGTTGTTACTATACTTTTTCACGATTTCGTTCATAGTATACCACTTTTGTTCCATATCTTCAACAAGCTTGAACTGGGTACGGCATCTGTCAAGATTATGACCTTCTCTGTGTATCCTGAAATATTTATCTCCCTGCAGATAATCCGTAAGGAAACGCATGCCACATTCAAATGTCATCGTCTTTGCGCCCATCGGCATCAGCTCGATCTCCTTAGCTGTCAGCTTTCCGCCACATCCTTTTAAAAATCCTTTCGTATACAATTCAAATAATTCCATACTGCAGGATACTTTCGTAAGGTCTGTCTCATCTTCCAGTGCCGTACTTGCACCGAAACGGATGGAATCCCCGAAATCATTCATCGCAAGCCCCGGCATAACTGTGTCCAGATCGATCACACAGATTCCTTTCCCGGTCTTATCGTCCAGCATAACATTATTCAATTTTGTATCATTGTGTGTAACACGAAGTGGAAGCTCATGCCTGTCCAGCATTTCTGCAAAACAATTAGCAATCTCTTCTCTTTCGAGAACGAACCGGATCTCTTTCTCTACAGAAGCTGCTCTTCCCATAACATCTTCTTCCACTGATTTCTTAAACAGCGCAAACCGGTTTCTCGTATCATGGAACTTTTCTATCGTCTCATGCAGTGTCTCCGCCGGATAGTCAGACAGCAGACTCTGGAAATTCCCGAATGCCACCGCACTTTCATAAAACTGCTCCGGCTTCTCTACCAGATCATAGGTACTTGCATCGGTAATAAATTTATAAGATCTCCAGTAATCTCCCGTAGAATCTATGTAATATGGTTTCCATCAACCGCCGGGATCACATTCAATGTCTCACGTTCCGGATCTCCGCCATTTTCTATAATCTTCTTTTTTCAGAAATGACGTTACTCCTGTGATATTCTCCATGACTTCTACCGGTTTTGGAAATGCCGTAGAATTCATTCTCTGAAGAATGACTTTGATTCTTCCCATCTCGGCAATCTCGAATATCAGAAGAAATGTATCATTGATGTGTCCGCTTCCGTATGGACAGTCCTTTACTAATGTTCCTTCATATTTGAAATGTGCAATCACTTCATCTCTTTGTTCCCGTGTTACAGGATTCATTTATTTTCCCTCCCAAAGATGCTGCGGGTACAGTCCTTCGTCTTTCATTCTCTGAATGGCTGCAACCACAACCGGTTTATCTTCTTTATAAGTTACTCCATACCATTTATCTGCGGATTTCAGTACCGATACTGTTGCTTTGTCCTCTGCGAGAAGATTACTTACTACAGTTGGCAGGAAATACTCGCATTTCATAGGATTCTCCTGCAGTCCTTTGTCAAGAAATGCCGGGAATCCAGCTTTGATCTCTTCTAAGATGCTCTTTTGTAAATCCCCACATATTCATAGATACCGTTGTATCATCCGGTACCTGTACCCATGTGTTACCGTCGTCTTCTGTGTATGCAACGCCGCCGTTGTACTTTTCGATTCTGGTACGTTCTGTTACGGATATCAATTCTCCATTCTCATTCGTCTCGCATACACCTCTGGATACATATCCGTTGTCCGTTACCGTATTGGCAAGATGATATCCGACCATTGTATATCTGTACTTATCATCATCTGCATGGGTAGACAGATAATCATAGATGAGCTTGAATGCTTCTACTCCATAATAGTCATCTGCATTGATCACTGCAAACGGTCCGTCAATCTCATCCATACAGCTATATACAGCATGTGCTGTTCCCCAAGGTTTTACACGTCCTTCCGGTACTTCATAGCCTTCCGGAATGTTGTCGATATTCTGATAAGCATATGCTACGTCCATGTATTTTTCCATACGTTTTCCCACATGCTCTTTGAACTCTTCTTCGATCTCGTGTTTGATTATGAATACGACCTTCTCAAAAGCCGGCTCTCTTTGCATCATACATGGAAAAATCCATGATAATATGTCCGTCATTGTCTACAGGATCTAACTGCTTCAGACCTCCATATCTGCTTCCCATTCCTGCTGCCATGATCACTAATACTGGTTTATTCATTATAATTACCTCCATGTCTTTAGGATCTTTCGTTTCTAGATTCATTGTAGTATAACTATTTCCAGAAATCTTTATCCTATTATTTTCTTAATTTGCATTATTTATGTGGTTTAATTGTTCCAGATAGCTGATGAATTTTTTTCTGCCATTTTCTGATTCTGTGCATTCACCATAATAGCCGCATGCGCATCATCATAAGAAATAATCTTCTTCTTTTTAAGCATATTATCTTCCGGAAAATCAATGGTTTCTTGAAAACCATCCTGTTTTTGTACTCTTGATATACATCTTCTCTACAGATCAGTACATCCACTGCATCTGCGCCTACCAGCGTTGTCAGCGCTGTCTTTGAGGACAGGCTTCCTCCATCTTCCGGAATGTTCGCCTGTATCCGGATGATCCCGTCCTTTTCGTCAATGCCTGCGTATTTACAGAAATCTTTGTTCAATTCTTCTGCCTTCTGCGAATCGCCCCCTGTGACCGCTACATTCAGAAGAACTGTCGTATGTCTGCCCTTGTACATCGTACAGCCAAGGTAGATAACACCGATTATCACTGCAAGTATAACCAGCCATATCTTATAATACATCCACAGATATTCTACCTTTTTTTCCCAACGGCATTGAACCAAAATTTTTGTCCAAATATACTTCCTCCTTTTTTTCAATGACGACTTAGAAATGATCTGCCTGTTTGACATCATATGTAAAATTATAACATATCTTTCACATCCTATATATAATATGTTACAATAGTTAGAGATTTTTATTATTATTTATTTTTATACGGGGGATAATTATTATGAGTCGTTTTTTTAATCCTGATAACCCTATTATGGAGTTCATCGCAAAAAAATATTTGATTTGATCCTATTGAACCTGATCTTTATCTTCAGTTGTGTTCCGATCATCACCATCGGTGCATCCACCAGCGCACTTTCCTATGTGACACTGAAAATGGTTCGTGGTGAGGACCCCTACATCTGGCAGAATTTCTGGAAATCATTCCGTCAGAATTTTAAACAAGGTACACTGATATGGATATTTTCCATTCTGGTCTTTATCTTTCTTGGAATGGATTTTTTACATCATCAATTCACAGAATACAACACTGTTTGCAGTGATACGCATTCTCCTCTGGTGTGTATGTCTCGTTGCATTATCTGTATTCTTATATGTCTTTCCGATCATCTCACATTTTGTGTGCAGTACAACACAGGCGTTAAAAATGCAGTTTTTATGACATTCGGACACCTGCCGTATACACTGGTAATGTTGGTGATCACCGGACTGATCCTGTACTTATGCGCCTGCTCTGTTAAGACATTTGCTCTGGTCGTTGTGATCAGCGGGATCTGCGGATTCTCTGTAGTAGCATTTATCTACAGTATTCTGTTTGACCGGATATTCAAAAAATATGAGCCGGAATCCCTGGACAATATAGAATAATTGTAAAAACTATAAGAGACTATCCTGTTATTGACATAACGGATGGTCTCTATTTTCATATAAAAAGAGGACAAGACCTGCTATCTCATCCTCTTATAACTATTCATATTCTAGCCCTTGATTCCTGACTGTGCCACACCTTCAATAAACTGTTTCTGGAAGACGAAGAACAATACAATAATCGGGATAACCGCCATTACGGCTCCTGCCATCTGCATTGGATACTTGGTTGTATACTGTCCCTGTAATGTCGAAAGAGCAGGACCAAGTGTCATCTTATCCATAGACGTATTAACGATCAATGGCCACATGAAATCATTCCATGCAAATTTCGCTGTAAAGATTACCAGCGATACGATACCTGCTTTTTGTAAGCGGAAGCATGATCCTTCCAAAGATCTGGAAACGGTTACAACCGTCCAGCAACGCCGCTTTCCAGTTCCTTCGGCAATGACATAAAGAACTGTCTCAGAAGAAATGTTCCAAATGCACTGAATAAGTTTGGCAGGAACAATGCCGGTATCGTGTCCAGAAGTCCAAGACTCTGAACAATCCGGTACTGTGGGATCAGGAATATCTGACCCGGTACCATAAGTACAGATAACACCAGTACAAAGATTGCATTCTTGAATGGGAATTCGATTCTTGCAAATGCATAAGCTGCCATAGAGCAGAACAGCACCTGTACAACAGTTGTTACCACAGTTGATATAATTGTGTTCAAATATACTCTTCCAAACGGAAGTGCTGTTACGATAGATGAATACGCATCTGTCAGAAACTTCTTCGGGAAAATGGTCGGCGGTATCTGCATGGCCTCTCCGACTGTCTTAAAAAGAAGTCAGGATCATCCACACAAACGGAAATACCGTGATCGTAATTCCAAGGAGAAGTAAGATATGTACAATTATTTTTCTTGAAACTTTTTCTGTAAATCATATAATGTTTAGAAGGTTCTTCTATGGTACAATAAATATCATTAGGAGGACCTTTTATTATGGCAAGACAAAAGAAACCGGTACATCGAGTACAAATGACCGAAGGAAAAAGAAACATCATCCGCCAGCTTCTCGAAGAGTACGATATCGAGACCGCAGAAGACATCCAGGATGCGCTCAAGATCTTTTAGGCGGCACCATTAAGAAATGATGGAAGCTGAAATGGATGATCATCTTGGTTACGAAAAATCCGAACGCTCAGATAATGATGATTATCGCAACGGTTATAAGCGGAAACAGGTTAACAGCCGGTATGGCTCTATGGAAATCGAAGTCCCACAGGATCGAAAATCGACCTTTGAACCACAGATTGTGAAAAAAGCGTCAGAAAGATATTTCTGATATTGATCAGAAGATCATTTCTATGTATGCCAAAGGAATGACTACACGCCAGATTTCGGAAACCATCGAAGATATCTATGGCTTTGAGACCTCGGAGAGCTTTATTTCCGATGTAACCGATAAGATCCTGCCACAGATTGAAGACTGGCAGAACCGGCCGTTGGACGAAGTCTATCCCATTCTCTACATTGACGCAATCCACTATTCTGTAAGAGATAATGGTGTGATCCGAAAGCTTGCAGCTTACGTGATTCTTGGAATCAACACGGAAGGAAAGAAAGAGGTTCTGACCATCAGCGTTGGCGACAACGAAAGCGCAAAATACTGGCTTTCCGTTATGAACGAACTGAAAAACCGGGGTGTCAAAGATGTATTAATCATCTGTGCAGATGGTTTAACCGGCATCAAAGAAGCAATCGCTGCTGCTTTTCCAAAAACCGAGTATCAGCGCTGTATCGTACACCAGGTAAGAAACACGTTGAAATATGTCCCTGACAAGGACAGAAAAGCCTTCGCTGCGGATCTGAAGACCATTTATCAGGCCGCAGATGAAAAGAAAGCGCTGGCAGCCTTAGATCGTGTAACTGAAAAATGGTCTCCCAAATATCCGAATTCCATGAAACGTTGGAAGGATAACTGGGATGCCATCTCGCCAATTTTTAAATTTTCAACGACGGTCAGAACGGTGATTTATACCACCAATGCGATTGAATCCCTGAATTCCACCTACCGGAAGCTGAATCGGCAGAGAAGCGTATTTCCAAGCGATACGGCTCTATTAAAGGCACTGTATCTTGCCACATTTGAAGCTACCAAGAGATGGACCAGTACGATCCGAAACTGGGCACAGGTGTATGGTGAACTGAGTATTATGTACGAAGGTCGTCTTCCAGAATAACGAGTAAACCGACGATCAAGACAGGCGGAAAACCGCCTGCTCTTGACATGCCATTCAACAACGTACTTCAATGTATTTCCGAATGTTTTCAATACGGATTCGCCATCATGAAATAATTTCTGGTTAATTTGCCAGACCGCAAAAAGTTGCGACATTAAATTTACTTATGTTCTTCGTGTAAAACTAAACCAGATATTCTGGATAAATGGCCAGATATAGAACGCCAGAAGGCCGAGGGTAACCGGCGCAATAAATATATACGCCGCAATCCAATCCTTCTTCTCTCTCTTACTCGCCCGTTTTTTCACTACGCCTGTTTTTGATTTACCTTCAGCCATATCTTTTCACCTGTTTCTTACTATTATTCCTGAAGTAACTTATCTGCCTGTTTTGTCAGACCCTTGCAGACATCTGAAAGTGATTTCTCTCCATTATATGCTTTCTGAAGTTCTGTTGCTTCCAGATCATACAGTTCTGCTGCTTTCGCACATACCGGAAGCGGATATGCTTCATCAGCGTGATTGGTATAAGCTGCAAGATTGTACTGTGAATTAGCTTCTGCAAAGCATTTCTGTGCATCTGTTCTTGCAGAGATTACAACACCTGTTTTTCCCTGGATTTCCTGAGCTTCTTTGCTTCCAAGCCAGATAGCGAAATCTTCCGCTGCTTCTTTATTCTTGCTTCCTTCAAATACTGCATATCCGAGTCCGTTGATGCAGTTGTCTTCTTTTCCGTTGAATGTCGGAATCTCTACACAATCAACCTTATCTTTGATTGCGTCATTGCTTGCATACTCTGGAACCATGTATGATCCGGCAAAGTTCATTGCAAGCTGTGCACCCTCAAACATCGCATCTGCTGTTGTCTCTGAAAGAGCTGATGCACTTGGAGATAATCCTTCTTTGTACATATCGATCCAGCACTGGATACCTTCCTGTGTCTTAGGATCATCATATCCTGTAGACTTCTTATCATCACTTAAGATATATCCGCCATTTGCATAGACGGTCTGATAATACCATGTCTGGAAGTCAACCGGGCAGGCGAACGGATATACACCGTCTCCAAGTTTTCCGCTGTCTTTTAATGCCTTAGCAGTTGCAACCAGATCATCATAACTCATATCATCTGTAGGATATGGAACTCCGCACTTGTCAAAGATTTCTTTGTTATACCACAATGCATTGGTATCAAAATCTTTCGGCACAGCATAGTTCTTCTTATCACGGACATAGTTATTAACCAGTGTCTCAGAATAGCTGTCCTTAATATCTGAGTCTTTAATCTTATCTGTCAGATCATCCAGGATTCCTCCCTCTACATATGAGTCCAGATGAAGAACGTTCAGCCAGAATACATCCGGAGCTTTTCCGCCACTTGCTGCAGCTTCAAGTTTTGTCCAGTATTCCCCCACCTTTATATGGTGTTAACTGGATATTGATCTTGACATCCGAATTTTCTTTTTCATATGCCTTTACCATTTTCTCCATAGCCGGTCTCTGATTCTCATCCCAGATACCAAAATTTAATTCTGTCTTTCCTCCGGAAGCACTTTTGCCTTTACTTCCGCCACATGCTGTCAGCATCGTTGCACCCAGGGCTACACAAAGTCCCAGAGCTGCTACTTTTCTCATGTTCTTTTTCATAATGTTCCTCCTTCTCTTATTATTACAGGGTTACGTTTTTATATGAAGTCTTCTGCTTCTCTGCAAAAAAACACATATACTATATTGTTGTCATATTTACCGGAATGTATCTATCTCAACTGCTTTTCCGTCATGCAGTCTCGAATATTCGGCTGCCAGTGCACAATAATGACTCTGAAGTGATCTGTCCAGAGATGTTATGTATGTACTCTCTGTCTTTTCTCCGCTTATAATATCCAGAAATTCCTCAACCATCTTATTGTCTCCACCGCCGTGTCCCGAAAAATCATCCGATAAAGCTGCTACATCGATTACTTCTTTCGTCCTTCCCGGATCGAAATACTCGATTACGATTTTGCTTTCCTTTTCATCCGGCTGCATATCTACGATCACTTCACCTCTGGTTCCCTATAAACTTCGCATATCTGGAAGTCTCCGCTGTAAAACCACACATGGTAAAAGCTCATCGTTGTTCCATCTGTCATATTCAGATTAACCACCTGATGATGCACTACATTATTGTTACAATGGAATACACATTTTCCATATGGACCTGTCTTCAGTGCTTCTATCAGCTTTTCTTCTGTTGGTCCGGATGGAACAAGCACATCTAACGGCCACCCTCTGTTACCTTGGCGGTAACCGATTCTTTCATGTTCCAGGTATATCTTTTCTGCATCAAAGATGCATTTTTTCCTTTTGCCTTACAGCCTTCCAGGCATCTGCCTGTACATCCTTCCGGTGCATGTTCCGGTGTGAAATAATTCAGATCGCCATAGGATGTTAATGATCTGCAGGTCTTTTCCGCCAGCCACAGATATAAGTCCATATCGTGGCAGCACTTCTGTAAGATCATCGGGCTTGTCTCATCTGAATTTGCCCAGTTGCCTCTGACAAAGCTATGTGCCTGATGAAACCATCCGACATTTTCAATCGCCATGATCGAGATCACATCACCTATCGTTCCTGCATCCAGGATTTCCTTCACCTTCTGATAGATTGGTGTATATCTTAGAACATGACAGACAACCACTTCTCTTTTACATTCTTTTGCCACTTCGGATATTTTTTCTGCATTCACCCAGATCCGGTGAAATTGGTTTTTCAAGAAGCAGATGATACCTTTCTTTAAAGCTTTTATAGCCTGACCCACATGTTGTCTGTCCTGTGTTGCTATGATCATCACATCCGCAAGTTTTTCCTCCTTTAACATGTCTTCGGCGCTTTCATAACAGTGTGACATCAGGACGTCATATTCTTCTGCCGTCAGTTTTACTTTTTCCGGATCAATATCTGCAATGGCTACGATTTTCATCTTATCCGGATATATTTTTGCAGCTTTTGCATAAGTATCTCTTCCTCTGCTTCCGAGGCCTGCAATTGCAACTGTCATCTGCTTGCTCATAACTTTTATCCCGCCCTTTTCTTCATCCTTTGTTACTTCTATATTATAAGTCTGTTTTCAAAGTCTACTGTAACCTTTGTTCCATCTGCAAATGTAGTTCTCTGAACCTGTGGATTACCATCTACCATTTCGTGGCTTACCATCTCACATTTGCGACCTTTTTATGAAGGTCTGTGACAACTTTACATCTCTTAATGTCTTCCTCGATGTGCATCTTTACATTTCCATCAAAGGAACCATCAAAGTTCGGATATGCACCGTCACGGATCAGATAAGGTGCGCCGCCATTTAATAATGCATACAACATATAATCTTCTGTGTCATCAATCTTTTCCATCATCCATGGTTCGATCAGGCAGTCATGATATACCAGATTGAATAACGGTACCGGTACACCGTGTTTTGGGCTTCCTGGCTTGCGGAGCATGAAATCATATGGTGCATAGTGGCAGAACACCAGGCTTCTTGCGCTCCAGTCACTGACTTCCTCCGAACTTGGAAGGATTCCTTTTGACATCAGATACTCAAAACATCTTGCTCTGAATTCATAACATTCTCTACGTGTCATGCGGTGTCTTGATTATTGCACTCATCTCCTTCGTTACAGGTGAACACATCCAGATAAGCACCGTCCAGATGGATCTGATTCTTTTCAATCTCCCGGAAATTACGTTTTACATAATGTGGTGCCTGCGTTGCGCACAGGTAAGACTGCTGCCCGCCAGCCCATCTCTTATGTGTCGGTATGGTTCCGTTCTGTAAGTCTGCATGCATAATCTTCATCAAAGCTTTCTGCTGCGAAATAATAATCACGGTACTGGTCATGGATACCGAACAGGTCTCCCTGCTTTTGCATCGTGTCTGCCAGTTCTTTCATATCTTTCCAGCCGCCGGCTTCTTCGCAGGCCGGTGTATAATCGGATGTTTGTTATCATATCCAGGCTCTGCCCATCCGTCCAGGTGAAGATATAATTTTCCAGCTCCGAGTTCATGAAGCTCTTTCATCTCTTTTGTTCTGACTGCAAATGGTGTCCAGGTTGTTGTTCTTATCTGGATTCTCCGGATCAAAAAAGTCTGATTCCGGCTGGACAAATGTCTTAATCCCTTTTTATGGATGAAGCTGCATCAATCAGATCATCTACAGAAGCAACTCTTGCAGCTTTTTTTCATTCAGCGTACATAAGTTACCCTGTTCTCTTACATAATCTCTGTAGATCTTACATGCATCGTTGTAATCTCCATCTTCGATCAGTGTATATCTTACCACTCTCTTATAATCCATCCTGCCGAGACTTGGCTCGAATCTCACTCCTACATGTGTATATGGTCCGTTCTCCGGATGCTCTGCCTGATATCCTGCATTCCATGGTGTTTTGCAGATTGCAATGTATCCGTTACGCCCCTTAAACTGTGAGAACCATGGCATATAACCGCCGGCTGTCTCGAAGAATCCATCGAATGGAATTGCTGTAAGCTCTGTCTCCCAGTCATTCGGGATCAGGATGCCCTGCTGCATGTTCAGCAGTGTATACCAGCTGTCTTTCTTTTCTTCTAACTCCATCTCTCCCGGCCAGAATACTTTTTCTACCGTAATCCTCTTCTTCACATATCGGAACCCACTCAAAGAAAATGTCTTCTGTAGTTTCCTCAATCCATGCATAAGTTTTCAAATGCATATGGAACTTTAGTTCCTTCTATCTCAAATCCGGCAAATGAACTGCGGATTCCTTTTCCGATTCCGTTCTGTACCAGTTCATGATGAATCTCCAGTGCTTCGTCAAAAAAACGGTTCCCTCTTTACACTCCATTTTCGGACGGTAATCCTTCGTCCAACTCCACTCTGTTTCCCCTTTACAGAACGAAAACCTTAGATCACTCTCGTCCATTCTAAGTTGTATTGCGTTTATCTTTATGTCCAACATATGAACCACCTTTCATTGGCAAATTCGCTAATTTTCTTATTCCTTTTCGTTCATTATATCGTATTCTGCACAACAATGCTTAGAGTTTCGTCCTCGCTTATTGTCATATTGTCCATATCCTGTTACAATATAAGCTAGGAGGACTGATTATGACTTATATAAAGACCAAATTAAAGCGTTCCATCGATATCGATGCGATCATCACACTGCACTATTTTGAATATATGAAAAATTTTCGAATTCAAAGGTGAGTCTCATAACTTCTGGGAATTTCTTTATGTCGACAAAGGAACCGTTGCCGTCCGTGCTGATGACACCTGGACTACTCTCAAAACCGGAGATATCATCTTTCACCAACCAAATGAATTCCATGCGATCAAATCCATCGGAAAAGACTCTCCGAATCTGGTAGTCATGTCATTTACCTGTGATTCTCCTGCCATGGATTTCTTTATCCGCAGGAATTTCACCCTGAGTATGGAAGAACGTTCCATGATATCGCAGATCATCGCAGAAGCCCGGCAGACGTTTTCCACGCCAATGCATATTCCTTCTGTCGAACAGGTAGAGTTAAAAGACAATACACCGTTTGCTTCACAGCAGATGATCCTTCTCTACCTTGAATTATTCCTGATCACTTTGATCCGTGAACATCAGCCCACCGGGAATGTGTCCTCTGCGATGCACAAATCTTCTCCGGAAAAAGAATCCACAGAACATGAACGGCTCAGTGAAATTCTGAAATTTTGAATTTCATATCTGCGAAAACTGACCGTCAGCGATATCTGCGATACATTTTCCATTTCCAGATCTGCTCTTCAGTCTCTGTTTCATGAACAACTTGACTGTGGCGTGATCGACCATTTTAATAAAATGAAGATTCAAAGAGCGAAAGATATTATCTGCGACGGATCCATGAATCTTACCGAGATTGCATATTTCCTTTCTTACAGCTCTCTTCCATATTTTTCCAAACAATTCCGGATCGCCACCGGGATGTCACCGTCTGCCTATGCCTCTTCAGTCAAAGGCATTACCGATGCCCTGCGGAACAGCAAAGAACGGAACGTGATACAAAAAAGTGACGCAATGAAGTCCGGTATTCCGCACCCCATTGCGTCACTTTTTTTTTTGTAGAGAGTTTTTTTATAGATAATGTTACCGCATCTTAAAATTCTGCTTTTAAGAATGCTTCATAACACCTTACAGCCTCATATACATCAGCTTTACTTGTTGTCTCCCATGGTGCATGCATGCCTAACACAGCCACACCACTATCAATGACTTCCATTCCATATACACTCATCAGATAAGCGATCGTTCCACCGCCGCCTACGTCAACACGGCCCAAGCTCTGCTGTCTGGAAGTTCACACCTGCTTCTTCCATAATCTGTCTGAGCTGTGCAATATATTCCGGATTCGCGTCATTGGATCCGCTCTTTCCGCCGGATCCTGTATATTTGTTAAACACCGGTCCGCGTGCCAGGAATGCTGCATTTCTCTTTTCATATACATCCTCGTACATCGGATCAAATCCTGCACTTACATCGGATGATAACATCTTTGAATTTGCCAGTGTTCTTCTGAGCACAATATCGTTGTATTCAACGCCTTCATTCAAAAGAACATATTCTGCAACTGCATTTTCGAAAAACCGGGATGTCATACCACTTGCTCCCGTACTACCGATCTCTTCCTTGTCTACTAAAGCAGACAGCAGGAAGTTCTTGCAACCTCTTCTGCTCTTAATATTGCGAACAGGGATGTAAATGCACAGACTCTGTCATCCTGTCCGTATGCAAGGATCATGCTGTTATCCAGACCACAGTCTCTTGCTTTTCCCGCAGGTACAATCTCCAGTTCTGCGGAAAGAAAATCTTCTTCTTCGACATCATATCTTTCTTTCAGAAGATTTTTAATTCTTCTTGTAACTGCATTTTCTTCCTTGTCCTCCGGGCGGTTGCCGATCAGAAGATCCATCTGTTCCCCATCGATAAAATCTTTTGCCAGCTTCTCCTCTGTCTTGCTCCAAGGTGCGGAAGAAGATCATTGATAACCACTACCGGATCTGTCTCTTTTTCCCCAACGCAGACCTCTACTTTTCTCCATTCTTCTTTACGATTACACCATGAAGTGCAAGTGGGATTGAAAGCCACTGATATTTCTTAACACCGCCATAATAATGGGTATCCAGATATGCAAGTCCCTCATTTTCATACAACGGATTCTGCTTTACATCAATTCTAGGCGAATCAATATGTGCTCCCAGAATATTCATTCCTTCCTCTACCGGCGCTGTTCCTGCCTGGAAAAGTACAATGGCCTTCCCCATATAATCCATATATACTTTATCCCCTGCATGAATCTTTGTGCCGGCTTTGATCAGATCTTTCATATTCCTGTATCCTCTGCCTCTGCCAGTTCAATCGTCTTTTTGACGCATTCACGTTCCGTCTTACCTTCATCCAGACATGTACGATACTGCGCATTCACTTCTTCCAGCTCCCGGATCTGCGCTTCACTGTACGTCTGCCATAAGTTTTACGTTCCATACCTCTCGTATCACCTCATATTCTTTTATTATTTATGTTGTATTATAGACCAAGTGTTTCATAAATGTATTATGCTTTCGTCCAGTGAAGTTATACAATTATCCATCTATACCGATAAATATTTGTACAATCTTTATTTTCCCTTTACTTTTCAGACAACTCTGCGTTATGATGATATCAAATATGATGCAAATATTTGCAAAGGAGAATCATTATGGCATATCATGGAGTCGAACTGCAAAATTCTATCACCATCGGAAAAATATTCAGTATCCATTATTTTGAATATATGAGTAATTTCAGTTTTGCCGGGGAATCTCATAATTTCTGGGAATTTATCTGTGTAGACAAAGGAGAAGTCGGTGTTACCCGTGGAAAATCTTATACTATTTTAAAAAAGGGAGATCTCATTTTCCACAAACCGAATGAATTTCATGATGTAAAAGCAACCGGTGGGATTGCTCCCAATCTGGTCGTTATTTCTTTTGAATGTAACGATGATGCAATGTACTTTTTAATGACCGTCTTTACAAATTGACGAGACGGAACGTAATCTTCTTGCCAACATCATCATAGAAGCCCGCCGATGTTTCGACTGCCGCCTTGACGATCCTTATCTTCAGAATATGCCGATGAAAGATCCGGACACGTTTGGCGCACAGCAAATGATCAAGCTTTTATCTGGAACATCTTCTGATTCATCTGATCCGGCGCTACTCTAATCCGATCGTACTTTCAAAAAAACTTCCGAAGGCTGATCCTCCGAAAGTTACGAAAAGTAACAGTGATGCCGAGATTTTTGGCCGTATTGTGGATTATTTGGAAAGTCATCTGACAACACATGTAACCATTGACCAGATCTGCAAGGATAATCTGATCGGACGTTCCCAGCTCCAGAAAATTTTCAAAGAGCACTGCAGTCTTGGTATTATTGAATATTTTTCTATGTTGAAGATCAATGCTGCCAAAGAACTAATCCGGACCAACCGGATGAATTTCACTCAGATTGCAGAACACCTTGGATATACATCCATCCATTATTTTTCCAGACAATTCAAAAAAAGTGTCCGGAATGACTCCTTCGGAGTATGCATCTTCGATCAAGGCTATGGCGGAGGGGGAATTCAAATAATTTTTCTTGGGATTTAATTTATTAACTTGGGAAGCGGCCTCTCAGTCCTTGAAGGAAACAATAGATAAGGATTATTGTTCAGGTTCCATACCATAAAAACACTAAGAGAGTCAGAATCACCTAAAAGCAAAGGAACTACGCTCAAACTCGGCATTCGCCTCAAACACGTTCGCTTCGTTCCTTTAACGGTGCTTCTGACTCTCTAACTGTTTCTAACGGCATTCCACATTCACAATAATCCTTATCTATTGTTTCCTTCAAGTCGTGACTGGCAACGAATATTAATAAATGAAATGCCCGGAAATGTAACCCGGTGGAGGCCACAACCGTTACACAATTGCCATTAATTCGTAAAGCATTTGATACACACGGAATAAAACTTGGAAAGGCGTTCCAGTGAATGTGAAAGAGGCGTTGGTAATTCTTAAGGGGTAAAATTCTGCGTTAGGTTTTCAAAATTTGACTGTCTGAGGCGTATGCCGAGTTTCAAATTTCGAAAGCCTGCTTTTAGCAGAATTTTACCCCTTTAGAATTGACCCGCCGATGGAACCTGAGCAGGAACGCCTTTTCAAGCTTTATTCCGGTTCGGGCATCCACAGCCTTCCTGAATTAAATCTCAATTTTAGCAAGTGCTTCCTCATCCCCAACCAACGTCACATCATTATGCAGCTGGAGAATAGAAGCCGGCACTTCCGGTGTGACCGGGCCGAAGAAAGCACGCTCTACGATATCTGCCTTGTTTTCTCCGTTCACTACTATCAGTATCTTCTTTGCCTGCATGATTGTCTTGATTCCCATCGTATATGCCTGTTTTGGTACATCGTCGGCAGATGCGAAGAATCTCTTATTTGCCTCAATCGTACTCTCTGTCAGATCTACACAATGTGTTTCCTTTTCAAATGCTTCTCCCGGCTCATTGAAACCGATATGTCCGTTATGTCCGAGTCCGAGCAGCTGAAGATCCACACCGCCCAGTGAACGGATCAGTTCTTCATATCTTCCGCATTCTTTTTCCGCATCCGGCTCCATTCCGTTCGGAACATTGGTCCGTTCCGGATCAATATTCACACGGTCAAACAGATGTTGATGCATAAAGTAATAATAGCTCTGATCATTCGTACGTGGCAATCCCTTGTATTCATCCAGATTAACAGAAGTAACCTCGGAGAAGTCCAGATCCCCTTTATTATACCATTCAACCAGCTGATCATAAGTTCCGATTGGCGTAGATCCTGTTGCCAGTCCCAGTACACAGTTTGGTTTCATGATCACCTGTGCAGAGATGATATTCGCTGCTTTCCTGCTCATGTCCTTGTAATCTTTTGCTTTGTAAATTTTCATAAGTACAACCTCCCAATTGTATTTGTTACTTTCTTTTCAAAATTACTGCATTTTCAAAATACTCCGGCAGATGAAAATTCGGCTGTTCGCTTTCTACGCATCTGTACGCTGCATAATGTTCGTATTCCTTTGTTTCACAAATTTTATAAAAATTGCAGCGGAAATCGGATCCTTCCTGTAAATTCAATTTCCCGTATACCTGTTCCAGTATTTCTATCGGAAGCGTAAGATTCACATTCCATTGCTCTTCCTGTATTTCTGCGCTACATTTCATCTTCCGTATCTGATCCGGCGTAAATGGTATCCGGTTCATCTTATTCTTTCCATAGCATGCAAGAAGTGCACCATTTGCATTCATTTCGAAGTTAAGATAAATATCATCTGCTGCCGTATCATTTCCTTTAAATTGAAAAAAAGCCTCCATAGCGCTGTCCTTGTAAACCGGATCCTGGTCTTCTTTATAAACCCGGAGAGGATCCTTCTCCACACACACAAGTTTGATATACAATCCTTCCCCCTGAACGAATCCAATATACCCATAAGTTTTTGCAATCTTCTCTGTTCCCCATAACAGATTTTCGATTTTAAACAGCTCTACTGATTCTAATAACTTTTGTTTTCTATCAACCGAACTTCCATATGCCGACTCCTGTTGCATAGTTAATGGCTTCTATCTCAATCTAGCAAATATACCGCAGAAAAACAAGATTGTATAAAATCAAAGAGACAAACGTACAAAAAATAAACCAATCGTGACAGCATTCTTTACAAAAAAACCGCCAGTGCAATGCACTGACGGTTTTCAACATTCAATATTAATCCTGTACGTATGGCATAAGAGCGATGTGACGTGCTCTCTTGATTGCTACTGTAAGAGCTCTCTGGTGCTTAGCGCAGTTTCCAGTAATTCTTCTGGAAGAATTTTTCCTCTTCAGAGATGTACTTTCTTAACTTTGCTACATCCTTGTAATCGATCTCGTTATTCTCTTTACCACAGAATACACATACTTTTTTCTTCTGCGTCCGCCGCCTCTTCATCTTGAAGCCGCCTTCTGACGATTGCTTTATCGTAAGCCATTTTGGTTTCCTCCTTTAAATGAAATGCGGCAAGTACCACAGCATGGTACTATTGCCTAATTAAAAGGTAATTCCTCATCAATTCCATCCGGAATGTTCATGAAGCCGTCACCTGCATCAGATACTGGTGTGGCTGGTGCCGGAGCCGGTGATGGAGCTGCCGCACGGAAACTTCCTGCATTTGCTGTCGCTTACTGCCTTGCTCTCAGCAAATTCCTGATCTTCCACAACAACCTCTGTAGTGTAAACCTTCTGTCCATCTTTATTGGTATAGCTTCCTGTCTGGATACGTCCGGTTACGATAACCTTCAGTCCTTGACGGAAATATTTCTCAGCAAATTCTGCACTTCTTCCGAAAGCTACGCATCCGATAAAGTCAGCTGTCTGCTCTCCGTCGTTGTTACGTCTGAATCTGCGGTCTACAGCTAATGTATATCTTGCGATCGCTGTAGAATTCTCACCCTGTGAATATCTTACCTCAGGATCTCTTGTCAAGCGTCCCATCAAAATTACTTTATTCATATTATACCTCTACTTCCTGCTTATGCATCCTGTCTAACGCATAAAAATCTGATAACGTTGTCCATAATGCGAATTCTCTGCTCGATTTCGCTTGGAGTCTCAGCATCAGACTCGAAGTGGATGAAATAGTAATATCCTTCTTTCATCTTCTGAATCTCGTAAGCTAATCTCTTCTTACCCCATTCATCAACGTCAGAGATCTGTCCACCGAAACGTTCAACTAATGCTTTCACCTTTTCGATTACCTGAGCTCTCTCGTCATCTTCGATTTTTGCACTGACAACAACAGCTAATTCATACTTATTCATGTCGTCCTGCACCTCCTTCTGGTCTTTTGGCCCCCCGCTCATCTTATGTGGGAGCAAGGATTTCTGTCTCTATTTTAGGACAGAATTATTGTATCACGAGTTCCTATGTTACCATAAAGTCTCGATTTTTTCAAGCTTTTTTCTTCAAATCTTTTGTATTTTTTTCTACCAATTTGCGTGCTGTCATAATCTGATGTCCGCATCCCATACATTTCAATCGGAAATCTGCTCCAACTCTTAGTATCTCCCATTCTTTACTTCCACATGGATGCGGCTTTTTCATTGTTACCACATCTCCTACTTCATAGGTATATTCTTTCTTCATCACTGTTTCGTCTCCTCCTCTTTTACCCCTCTTACAACAAACCGGTGATTATCACTGGCACTGGTACAGGTCGACAATGTAACGATCGTATCTGCCGTTGTCACTTCCACGCCGGTATTATACAGAGAAGTACTCTGCGTCATATTCAAAAATTCCTGATATTCTTCATCTGTTTCAAATGTTGTCTGATACGATTCCGAAGTGTCGACTACCCGTCCTGCCGAATAAATATGATATTTCAGAATTCTTCCATCAACGGTATATATGTAAAAATATGGATTATTCTTCCAGAATTCACGGGTATCATAATCCTGCAGGTGACGGAACATCGAACCGTCCCGCATTCTATGTCCATATATTACAGAGTTTTTATCCGAAAAATCCTTTTGATTGTCAACATTCAGGAAGATTGCTCCCAGCGTATTTTCGTTAGACGAAAATGTTTTCTTCAGATATTTACTGTTATCCGTTCCCTGAACAACCGGATAATTGATCTGACTCGGCTCATCCGGGAATCTGATCCATGCGATCGTATCCGGATTGATCTCCAGCAGTTTTTGAAAATCAACAAAGAATGCATCATCTCCGTCTTCACTATGATTTTTTATCTTTATCATTTTTATTCTTATCATCCGTCACCGCAAGTTTCCGCACTTTATCATACTCACTTCTTCCATCCAGATAACCTTTTCCGATCTTAAACAGTTGAAAGCCCGACACGCAGAATACGATCAGTGCGATCACAAGAATCACATTGGCGATTATATTCCCTTTTTTCTTCCGCCTTCTTCCGCGGTGATGTTTTTTCTTTCATTGTCTGCATTTTTCATTTCTCATTCCGGATTCGATCCCTTCCTGTGCTGTTCTATTTTCTTTACTTTTTCGATTCCATAATCTCTACGATCGTCTTTTCCGTCCCTATCATTCCAGGGGATGCGATCATTCCCATGTACTTCATAGTTGCTTCCGGGGTCCTGCCGTTGATTCCATGAATATTTTCTATGCAGATATCATCCATTGCCATATCTGTTGCACGGAATGCTGCATCTACTGCCACGATCCCTTTCATCGTACATCCGTGATTGCCTCCGTCACAGATCATTCCGGTCAGACCGCTTGCCATATTCTGAATCACTTTTGTATGTTTTTCTCCATCCGCTCCCTGCAGATATGCCAGTCCACAGGCCATCCCGGTTCCGGCTGCAATCCCGCAGCCGCAAAATGCCGATAATCTTCCTGAGTACTCTTTGATATACATTGTAATCAGATAGCTGAGTGCAGTTGCTCTCCACAGGGTCTCATCATCCGTCTTATCTTCATTGGCATGCCGGTACGCATACAACGGCATCGTCGCAATGATTCCGTGTGCACCGCTCCCGGTAATGCTCATAGCCGGTCTGGAAAGACCCAGAACCCTGGCCTCTATCGCACCGTTACACAGTAATTGTGCCGTCTTAAGTGCATCCCTGGATATGATCCGGTTGCCATTCTCACGATAAAGTTTCTTTGCGAACACTGCCCTGTCCGAAGCCAGTCCTTCTTTTTAATAATTCCAGATTCATCGTATACGCTTTTTCTATAAACGCAATCTCTTCAACCGGAACTGTATTTACATATCGAAGGATCTCTGTCAGGGAATATCCGTGAATTACCGGACGTGCCTGCTTTTTCCGGGATTCCTCCCTGTACATCTTATCTTCTGTCTCAAATATTACAATGCCGTCTTTTTCTATCTTTACGATATTCGTATGTGCATCCCGGATCATCACCTTACACCGGTTATTCTCCGTTGTCACCACGGCATCGATCGTGATCTCGGATCCGACATGATCCATAACCACTTCCACCAGACCGTCGCTCACCATCTGCGCCGCTTTCTCATCATCTTCCGGTGTGATATCTGCCAGCGATTCCAGTCCTTTTTCCGCATCTGCCGCTACCGCCCCAAGTGCCGCCGCATAATAGTTGCCGAATCTCTCCGAATTAGAATTCCACAGGTAAATGCATTCTTGTACATACCGGAATTCAATGCCACATGTACATTTACAATCTTACCTTCCGTATATTTCTTCGCACTTGCCACGGCAAATGCGATAGCTCCCGGCTCAGTCACGCCAAGTGCCGGTTTCATATCTTCTCTGATCAGCTCCGTCAGTTTCTGCATATTCTGCCTCCTCCCCGTTATCAACCCTGTTCTACGAAATTAACATTCTTATCTTAACACATCCACCACAGTTTCTGCACTTTTCTCATCTAAAATCTTTAGAAATTTTAATACTCTGTTTATTGATTTTTCCTATTCCCGGCGTATGATTAAATGTATATTGCAAGTACTATTTTAAGAGGTGAATGAATTGAAACTAAAAAGACAGATTTATACGTTTTATGTACGGAAGATATGGTGTTGATTCCTTTGGCAAATTTACCATCTGGGGATCCCTGATCCTTATGCTGATCGCAGGATGGACGCATCAGGGGAATCCTTTCCTGGCTGGCATGGGCCGGTATCATCTATTCTTATTTCCGGATGTTTTCCAAAAATACTTACAAACGAGCCGCCGAGAATCAGAAATATCTGCAGATGACACGCGGCATCCGGACATTTTTCTACAGGCAGCGTAACATGATAACACAGCGCAAGACACACCACATTTACAAATGTCCGTCATGCAAACAGAAGATCCGTGTTCCAAAAGGAAAAGGCAAGATTGAGGTCCGCTGCCCGAAGTGTAACACCAGATTTATCAAACGAAGCTAAGGAGTTCCCATGTTTGGTTATATTTCTATCAACAAAGCCGAGATGAAATTCAAAGATTATGATGTCTATCATTCTTATTACTGTGGACTATGCAAAGTCTTAAAAAGAATGTTATGGTAGAAGAGGTCAGGTGACTTTATCCTTTGATATGACATTTCTTGTGATCCTGCTCACCGGTCTTTATGAACCGGACACGAAGACAGAGATGGTCCGTTGTATTGCACATCCCATGCAAAAAGCATGCGGCAAAGACCAATGAATTTACTGAATATGCCGCAACCATCAACATGCTGTTATCTTATTATAAGTGTGAAGATGACTGGGCAGACGAACACAGGAAGAAAGCTTTTGTTGCCGCAAAACTTTTGCATTCAAAGATAAAGAAGATTGAAAAATTATATCCCGTAAAATGTAAGGTTATCTCAGAAAATCTCTCCCAAATCTCAAAATATGAGGCAGAAAATGAACAGAATCTGGATCTTATGTCCGGACTTTTTGGCAATATCATGGCTGAGATTTTTGCATACCGCCACGATGAATGGGAATCCTCTCTTCGTAAGATCGGATTCTTCCTCGGAAAATTCATCTATCTGATGGATGCCTACGATGATGTCGAAAAAGACATCAAATCCGGCAGCTATAATCCATTCAAAAAGGCATACCTGGACGATCCTGCATTTGCAGATGACTGCCGCAGCCTTCTGACGCTTATGATGTCGGAATGCTCCAGGGAATTCGAACAGCTTCCGATACTGCTGCATGCAGAGATCTTGCGGAACGTTCTCTATTCCGGAGTATGGAGCAGATACACTGCCGTAACATCCGAAAGACTCGCCGGCAAGAATACACACAACGCTGCAGATACTGCTGACGGCAATTCCACTTCCGGTAGAACCACGAATGATAATCCACATCCTGACACAGATAATTCGACAACAGGAGATCAAGAACAATGACAGATCCATATAGTGTCTTAGGAGTATCCCGTGATGCTTCTGATGATGAAATAAAAAAGGCATACCGGAAGCTGAGCCGAAAGTATCACCCGGATGCCAATATCAATAATCCGAATAAGGAGCAGGCAGAGGAAAAGTTCAAGGAAGTCCAGCAAGCTTATCAGCAGATCATGAAAGAGCGGGAATACGGCTCATCCGGGAATTACGGTCCATATAGCCAGAACGGATATGGTCCGTTCCGCGGCTTCTACGGAGAATACCGACAGGCCGGTAATGCAGGTCAGGAAAGTGAGCAGGATCTTCACTTAAGAGCTGCTGCCAACTTCATCAACAACGGCCGGTATCAGGAAGCAATGAACGTATTAAACGGAATCAACGAGCATACTGCCCAGTGGTATTACTACAGTGCGATTGCCAATTCCGGTCTCGGCAACAATGCAACGGCCCTTCAGCATGCCAAAGAAGCGCTCCGCATGGAACCAGCCAACTATCAATACCAGATGTTAGTTAACCAGTTTGAAAGTGGCGGAAGCTGGTACCGCCAACGCCAGAATCCGTATACCACCACCTTCGGCGGTGGAAGCGACTGGTGTGTAAAATTATGTATTGCCAACATCGTCTGCAACTTATGCTGCAGCGGCGGAATGTGCTGCGGTGCCCCGGGCGGTTACAGCGGCGGCCATTATATGTAACTCATGAAATTTCAATGTAATCCAGATGTACAATAAATTGTGACCATCAGCAAACGCAAAAAAGGAGGAATTCTTATGTTGGATTATCTTGTTTTATATCAGAGTGAATCCGGAAATACAAAGAAAATTGCTGCATCTATCTTCTCGCGCCTTCCCGGCAATTCCAAAGATCTGATCGATATCGATACAGATAAGACAATTCCGGAAGCCAATGTCTACTTCATCGGATTCTGCGTGCACCGCGGAAGTTGCAGTATGGAGGTCAGTGACTTCTTAAGTGACTTAAGCGGCAAACAGATCGCTTTATTCGGAACTTGCGGAATGGGGGATTCTCCGGAATATTATAAGGATATTGCCGGACGCGTCAGTGCCTGGATCGAAGCAGACAACGATTATCTTGGATATTTTATCTGTCAGGGAAAGATGCCGCAGAAGGTACGTATGAAGTATGAATCCATGAGAACTAACGAGAATAACGACCAGATCGACCGTTTTATCCAGAATTTCGATCTTGCACTTACTCATCCGGATGATCTGGATGTGGAACATGCAAAAGTATTCGTCGATCATATGTTAAAGAAGATTCAATTATAATGAAATAATATACAAGAGGCTGCCACCGGCAGCTTTTCTTGTATTCTTTAATAAAAACACCCGGAAATAAATATTCCGGGTGTTTTTTATAAGAGGCGCCAACCAGATTTGAACTGGTGATAGAGGTGTTGCAGACCTTTGCCTTACCACTTGGCTATGGCGCCATATGACTCCGACGGGAATCGAACCCGTGTTACCGCCGTGAAAGGGCGATGTCTTAACCGCTTGACCACGGAGCCGTATATTTATTTGTCACTGTGTTTTTCACACGACCGAGATTTAATATATCATAAACTCGGTTGTTTGGCAAGTGTTTTTTTGAATTTTCCGAAAAATTTTTATTTTTAAGATTTTTTCTTATTTTTGCGGACAGCAAAGGCTTTGTCTGCTTTTTTCTGTCCGCATCTTGTCCGGTTCATAATCGTAATAACGAATCCATATGTCCCTTACAGAAGTGTATGATATAAAATCAAACGTGTTACATCAGAATCAGATCTTACATGCCCCTGTCGTCATCTTAATTATTAGCGATTGTGATCTATCCTATCCATATGCTCAATCAGCCGGAATATCTGACTTGTATAGCCCCACTCATTGTCATAGAAACAGATCACCTTGAAAAAGTGGGAATTCACCTGAATCCCTGTCGTGCGTCGAAGATGGAAGCATGTGAATCTCCGATAAAATCTGAAGATACCACTTCATCCTCTACATAATCCAAAATGCCGGACAAATATGTCTCAGAGGCCTCCCGGACCTTTTTGCAGATCTCATCATATGATGCCGGCTTCTTTAACGCTACATTCAGATCAACAATTGATACATCTGAAGTTGGAACCCTGTAAGAAATACCACTCATCTTGTCCTTCAGAGAAGGAATGACAAGCGAGATTGCTTTTGCGGCTCCCGTTGTAGATGGAATCAGGTTACCAAATGCCGAACGTCCGGTTCTCCAGTCTTTCTGGGAACGGCTGTCCACAACCTTTTGTTTTGCAGTTGCGGCATGAATCGTTGACATCAGCCCATATTCGATTCCATAATTATCTTCCAGAACTTTACAGATTGGTGCGAGACAATTCGTAGTACATGATGCATTCGATACAACTGGCATATCCGATGTATATTTGTCATGATTGATTCCCATGATAAATGTCGGTGTATCCCCATCTTTGCCGGTGCTGAGATAATAACTTTCTTCGCACCGCCTTCTAAATGGGCTTTTGCCTTTTCCGTTGTACAGTATGCACCTGTTGCATCAATAATATACTCTGCACCACATGCTCCCCATGGAATCAATGCCGCATCTGATTCTGAAAATACAGGAATCTTCTGTCCTTCAATGATCAGTCCATTCTCATATGTATCCAGTTCTCCCTGAAAACGTCCAAATGTAGAATCATACCGGATCATATACTTCATATAACCCAGGTCTGCATTCCGTACATTGATTCCGCATACTTTAAAAGTGTCTGGTTGATTAATGGCGATACGGAGTGCTACACGTCCAATGCGTCCAAATCCGTTAATGCCGATTGAAATTGCCATGTTACAATTACCTCCTATAAGACATACTTGTCTGCCGGTTATCCTGTTCCGGTCTCTGTTGTTAGAGGGGCACTGTTTTTGGCTCTTTCTGATTCTTTTTTGTACTCTGTTGTCAATGTAACATAGGACGATATAAAATGCAACACGTCCAAAAGTAATTAAAATATTAACGATTTTTTACATCTGATCAGCTTTCTCGACGAATCCCCATTCCAACTGGTTTTTCATTTCAATTCTGCCAGCACCTGATCATATTCCTTGTCCAGATGATATGCCAACATACAAATTGCAATTAATCCCCATGCAATATCACTCCGTAAATATACAAATTTTTTAATCATTGCGACAGCTTCCACTGTCTCTGTAACACTTCCGGTAAATCCGGATAGCTGCATCAGTTGACCGATTGCCCATCCGGCCACACCGCCACCAAATTTTTGCCCGACTGTAAAGGTTGAAAATATCAACGCATGCACACGGATTCCTGTTTTCCAATGGCCATAATTAATCACATCCGCCAACATGGTGAACGTAAGTCCGTTAATCGGAGCTTCTCCGAGTCCCCGCAGAATGGAAGCCACTAAAACTAATTTTATATTTTCCGGATTAATCATCAAAATAACTTGAGCAGCAATACATATGATAGCTCCTCCCAGGACCAGATTACGCTTTCCGAATTTCTTAATCAATGGTGCCATACAGATAATCCCAAGAATCCACGGAATTTTCTCACACGTCTGCATGACTCCCATAATTTCCGCATTTCCAAGCACATACTGCGCATAATAAGTAGATACTGTTCCATTGACATTCTGATATAAAGCAAGTGCCATTACCATCAAGAACATAATAATAAAATATTTATTCTGTAAAGCTGCTTTCAGGCGAACCAGGAACGGAAGATTTTCCGCTTCTGCTGCCGCTTTCGTGTGAAAACGTTCCTTTGTTCCTAAAAAGGTCCACATTAGCATTCCAAACGCAATAATTCCATATACCGCCGTTACTATAATCCATGCCCTCTGATCTCCACCAAGAAAGTTAATCAGTGGCAGTGATAAGGCGGTTACAATCATGTTGCTGACAGGCGACATAGACATTCTGAAAATATTTAATTTAGCCAGATCCTCTTCATCATTTGTCATCAACGGCGCCATTGCCGAATATGGAAGATTTAATGCCGTGTAGACAACTGTCGTACACAAATTATAAGTAACAAAGATATAGATTGCCTGTACCATTTTGCCCGCATGCGATGGGACTGCAAATAGTGCCGTAGCTGAAACCGCATACGGCGCGGCCATCCACAGAATCCACGCTCTTGCTTTTCCATGTCTGGAATTAATCTTATCCATCAATTGGGCAATCAAAAGATCTGAGACACCGTCAAACACTCTAGATACCAGCAGGATCGTACCTACTACTCCTGCTGATACTCCGATTACATTTGTATAAAAATATACGATAAGACCAGATGTGAGTGCATATACTACATTACACGCAACATCTCCCATACCATAAGCTATTTTTTCTGATATGCTTGTCTTCATATACATTCCCCACTTATTTTCCGTTCCGCTTATTTAAATCCTCAATGATTTGCGGATACATTTTATCAAGTTTGTAAAATTTTAACAATATAATATTCAATACTCCAACAACAAACGGAACTGCGATAAACAACAGTTTAATTGCAAGTACTGCAGATCCTGCCTGTGTATCAGCAAATGAAAGTGTTCCATCATATTTACTGAAGTTGAGTACCCATCCGATGACTGCCGTAACAATACCTGCCGCAATTGTTCCTACAAATCCCTGCATACTGAATGTCAGACCTTCGACACGAATTTTCGTTTTCCATTCTCCATATTCAACTGCATCACTTACCATTGCAGAAGACACTGCAAGCAGGAAGCAATATCCCACGCCACGCATAGCAGCTGTGATTATCAGTACTGTTGTATTTTCTGTAAATGGTAAAAGTATCACATAGCTGACACAGATAATCATCCATCCAAACATCGTAGTCTTTCCTTTTTCCATACTTCTTCACAACCAGATGTACAAAGAAAAGGTTGCAATTGCAGGAACGATATAAGCCGTATTCAATATGCTGATCATACTGCTATTATGAAGAATCGCTTTACTATAATATGTGTTTACCGTACTGATGGCCTGAAAGAAGATATTGATACAAATGGATATCACCATCAGCATGTGCCAGTATTTGTTTTTCAACACTGCTTTTACTCCGTCAACAACACGAATCTTTTCTGTCTTCGTCTCTTCATTTTCATGAATTCTCTACATCCTGCAAAACATAAAAAGAACAGAATTGCTGCAATAACTCCAAATATTCCATATACGATACTCCACGCTTTCTTTTCCCCCACATACTCTGTCATAAAAGTTTATCAATGGGAGTGTTCCTGCTGTAACAAGGAGACTTTGCAATCTGTGCAAACAACTGACGAAAAGATATTTAACAATGTTCTCTGATACTGGTCTTTGGTCATCATTGTAGCCATAGATCCATATGGAATATTAATCAGAGAATAAACACTCATCATCGCATTATATGCAATAAATACATAGATAATCTGATACAGCTTTGCTACATCCGGAACTGCAAAAATTGCAAATGTTACGATTCCAAATGGAACTGCAAACCATAAAAGCCAAGGCCTTGCCTTTCCATATTTAGAATGTGTATTGTCAATCAACCATCCTGTAAGTAACGCAACAACTGCGTTGATCACCCTGGCAATGAGAAAAATGACTCCAATCGTTGCCGCATTGATATTTACCACGTCTGTATAATAGAACATCAGGAATGTTCCCGTAGATGCCCAGATAATATTACTTGCCGCATCACCACAGCCATAGGCCATCTTCTCTTTCAGACCAAGTTTCTTCCCTATTGTGTCCATCACTTCATTCCTCCTATCTAACGTTCATCATATTCTTTTCATCTGATACAGTACACAGCCATGGTTTTCTACTTCTTCTGTTCCTTCTGTTACCTTTTTTTCCTGACCAGATTTCTTTTGCATCTTTTCGAAGATATCGCTCTGTCAATTTACCTGGAATTTCTTTCTTTTTCATCTGATACGTTAAAGATTGCAATATATGTACTTTCCTTATTTTCACCGGACCAGACGATCCATTCATCATCTCTGTACTCCTGTCTCTGTCCTTCCAGCGTGCGATGCATTTCATTTACCTCTGTATTCGTCAGCAGTGAAAGAGTCCAGGCATCCAGATCAGCCAGTTCCCCGCCATACATTAGTGGCGACTGGAAGATAGACCATAATGTAATCATTGTCTTTTGTTCCGGTTTCGTAAAGCAAGTCATACGATCTGCCTTTCCACGCTCACCGGAACGGATTCCAATATGTCCAAGCGGGAAGCATATCGCAATCAGGCCAGTTTCCTTTACGGATAAATGGCGACCAATAATTACAACGATCGAACATATCATAGAGCAATTCCCACTCATCCCAGAAATCGTCTGTAAGTCTCCACATATTGGCATTCTTTTTGGAGAAAGCTTCCATCCTGAAGTCTTGCCGGTCCCGGTGAAAGGGAAAGTACAATCTCCCGTCCCGTTTTATCAATGGCCTTTCGAATACCTTCAATCTTTTTTCTATGAGAATCTCTGTAAATCGTTGAATATGCAATGTCATCTACCTTAATGAAATCAACTCCCCATGAAGCATACAGTTCCATAAGAGAATCATAATATAACTGTCCTTCCGGAATTGACATATCCACTCCATACATATCTGAATTCCATGGACAAATGCTGTTAACAGCAATCTGATCTGCTGTTTTGTCCGTACCTTTGATATGCATTCTTCCGTGAACAGCCTGTCTTGGTATTCCTCTCAAAATATGAATACCGAATTTCAAGCCAAGTTTATGTACATACTCCGCAAGTGGCGCAAATCCTGCCCCATCTGCCGAACTTGGAAAGCGATTTTCGGCCGGAAGTACACGACTGTATTCATCCATTTTCAAATCTGCGAATTTACGATATGCTGCAGACTCAGCCCCCGGCTCATACCATTGAATATCTACGACAACATAGTCCCATCCATATACTTTAAGCTTTTCTGCCATGATATCTGCATTTCTTTTTACTTCCTCTTCTGTGACAGACGCTCCATACACGTCCCAACTATTCCATCCTTTCGGTGGTGTTTTGCAAATTCTAACATATCTTTTTCCTTACCTTTCTATATTATTTTCGGGTGCACAAAATACAGGTCACTTTTTGCAAACTGACTTTTTTCTCATAACTATAGCTTTTTCTTTTTCTGTGATTTTGAATCGATTCGTTTCGTGTCTGATTTTTTAGATTATTTTTGTCTTTTCTTTCTCTTGTCTACATTGATATCATATACTATAATCTTATTATCATGTTAGTCACTTTTGTTTGGTAATTTATAAATTTTGTCGGATATTCACATCGCTGAAAGGAGTTTATATGGAAATAGAAAAATTAAATCTATACAGAGACACCAACTGGAATGATATAAAACTTCGTTTCTGTGGTCACTCAGAATGTCTTCCACTTCATTCCTATGGCCCTGGAACAAGACCTTATTATCTTATGCATTTCGTTCTTTCCGGTAAAGGGCGCCTTGTAGTAAATAAAACAGAATATCAGATTACAGAAAATCAACTCTTTCTGGTCGAACCAGATCAGATGGTCTTCTATCAGGCCGATAAGGAGAATCCATGGACTTATTCGTGGGTTGGCTTCAATGGCAAACTCGCTCCATACTTCATTCATCGTCTTGGATTCGGTTACCCCTCACTTACCAAGGAACTTTCTACAGAAGTCTTTGAAGAGATTAAAGATCTCCTCGATATTCTGATTTCCATAAAAATAACAATACAAAAATGATCTGTATACGAATGGAATCCTTCTTCTCCTTCTTTCAAAAGTCGGTACATTTATCGAAGATTCCAAAGAACTTGCAGAGAGAAAAAGTCGTCAAAATTCGGAAAGTCATGTCCAACGGGCAATTTCCATTGTAGAAGATCTCTACGGACGGGATCTGACTGTTCAATATATTGCAGACAAACTGGGCCTGAATCGCCTCCTATCTCTCAGAGATTTTTTCAAAGCAGATGGGTGTTCCATTAAAAAAATATATACTGGATTTTCGCATCACCCAGAGTGAAGAATTTTTTTTCACCTCTGACTGGTCTGTAGACTATATCAGTCAGATCTGTGGATTCAATTCTCCTTCTTACTTTTCAAAATATTTAAAGAATATCATGGAATATCTCCTACTGAATATCGAAAGAGCCGTCACAAACGTGAACACCAGACTGTTCTAGTGAAATGAGCAATCAATAGTTGATGTGTACAGATTTTTCACTACCTGGTAGATTCGGACCTTAATCCATTAGAACCTACACCATCAAACGCATTACAGGAAAAGGCTCTCTCTGGCATTTGCCAGAGAGCCTAGTCTTTTAAAAATCTAGAGAATGGATTTTTAGAAGCACATTTTTCAGGGGTTGAATATTCATTCTTTTGTACTTCTCATACAATATATCATATGAAATTCACTATGAATATAGTTTTAATCGACAGATTTTATTCCATAAATTGTGTGTCACACACAATTATGATAAAATATATCTATACTCTGATCAACATATATCAGGAGGACCACACTTATGGCAATTAAATTACAGTCTCTGTATGAAGCAATTAACAACCAATTTGATGTCATCCTTCATACCAATAGTTTTTATGATAAAGAAGTAACCTGGATCCATACCGTCGAACAGGGGTGAATTCTCCCATCTGCTCCACGGTGATGAACTGATCTTTAACTCAGGTCTGAATTTTACCTCTCAGGACTGGCTGAAAGAGTTCTTAAAGTCATTGAAAGACGCACACGCCAGCGGACTGATCATCTCTGTAAAATCACGTCCTGCATTTTCCCAGGAGATTATCGACTATTGCAATGAAATACAGCTTCCGCTGTTCTCCACTTCCTGGGACACCCGTTCATTGATATCATGCGGATCTTTTCTGAGATTCTGTTAAAAAACGAACACCGCGAGACCAGTCTTGCCGCTGCTTTGAAAAAATGCGATCTATTACCCCGAGAATGAAGACTCCTATCTAAATCCTCTGAAAGCAATGGATTCTTCCGCGACATGAACTATACTGTCCTCATAATCAGCTGCCACACTTATGACAGTGATTCAGGTAATTCTTACCTGGAACAGCTGGAAAAGAAGATCCGTTATTTCATGTCTAAAGGGATCGTATATGAAGAAGGGAAGCATCTGATCGTATTGTTTGCCGGTGAATCTGTAAACGATATATCTCAGAAGCTCTACGATGTCTGTCAGAATAACTCCGATGTCTATGTCGGGATCGGAACTACGGTCTCGCAGCTTACAGACATTCACCGCTCTTACGAGACCGCATTTACCGCCTATCAGCTCACCAAAACTGCTCTCCCGAAGAACTTCCTTGAGTACAATAAGCTTGGTGTATACAAACTTCTGGCCGATATCCACAATCAATCTCTGACAACGGATTTCCTGAACTCCACACTTGGCCCGATTCTTGACTATGACGCTGTGCATCATACCGATTATCTGCATATCCTGGAAGTCTACTTTGAGCATGACTGTAGTATCATCCATACCGCAGATGTACTTTATTGTCATAAGAATACGCTGTCGTATAAACTGAATAAGATAAAAGAACTTCTGGATTATGATATCCTGACCAATGAGAACCGGACAAACATCATGCTTTCTTTTATATTTTAAGGCTGGAAAAGCGCAGTATATAAATGATCATCCCCTCAACTTCTGCATGATTTCAAAGACTACGGACCTGAATCTGTGTTATAATTTCAAGTAGAAATATCTAAACAACATAAACGTGGGAGGGATTCATTATGGATCAGAATCGAATCAAACGAAACCAGATGTTAGGCGCAAAGATTGTAAAAGAACTTACAGCCCGCAACATGGAAGCTTATTATACAGACTCCAAAGAAGAGGCTCTGAAGAAAGCATTAGAATTAATCCCGGAAGGAAGCAGCATCTCCTGGGGCGGTTCCATGTCTGTCAATGAGATCGGCTTAAAAGAAGCTGTCTGTCAGGGAAATTATCAGGTATACAACCGCGATACCGCACCGACACCGGAAGATAAGCGCAAGATCGAGCTTGCGGCATATGATTGTGATTACTTCCTGACCAGTGCAAATGCGATCACGGAAGATGGAATTATGATCAATATCGATGGACATTCCAACCGTGTATCCTCTATCGCTGCCGGACCACGGAATGTGTTGATGATCATCGGAATGAATAAAGTTACACACGATGTAGATTCTGCCATGTCCCGTGCAAGAAGTGAAGCCGCTCCGATCAACGCACAGCGTTTCAACCTGAGCACTCCTTGTTGCAAAACAGGTGCCTGTTTCGACTGCAAAACACCGGATACCATCTGCTGTCAGTTCCTGATCACCAGATATTCCAAGACACCGCAGCGCATCAAAGTCATTCTGGTAAATGAAGATCTCGGACTTTTAACATACAGATTTTCTTGACTTCATCTTACGTATTTGTTATACTTAACAGTACGTAAAGCATGGCGCCATAGCCAAGTGGTAAGGCAAAGGTCTGCAACACCTCTATCACCAGTTCAAATCTGGTTGGCGCCTCTTATATAACCTCGGAAACATCATGTTTTCGGGGTTTTCTATATCTGAAAGGAGTATATATATGAAATCACTCGTACTGGCAGAAACCATCTGTTGCCCGCGATATCGCCCGTGTTCTCGGCTGTCACAAGAACATTTCCGGTGCGATCGAAGGCAGCAATTATATCGTCACCTGGGCACTCGGCCATCTGGTCACTTTGGCCGACCCGGAAGAATATGATAAGAAATTCAAAGCCTGGGATATGTCTTATCTCCCGATGGTTCCAAAGAAATGGGAACTCGTCGTGATCAAACAGACATCCAAACAATACCATAATGTAAAAGACACAGCTGTTCCGAAAAGATATCGGTGATATCATCATTGCAACAGATGCTGGAAGAGAGGGAGAACTGGTTGCCCGCTGGATTCTGGATAAGTCCGGATGTCACAAACCAATTCGCCGTCTGTGGATATCTTCAGTAACCGATAAAGCGATCAAAGAAGGGTTTGCCCACTTGAAGGACGGTCGTGCGTACAACGACTTATATCATGCCGCAAGAAGCCGCGCAGAGGCAGACTGGCTGGTTGGAATCAATGCCACCCGTGCATTGACCTGCAAGTATAACGCCCAGCTCTCCTGCGGACGTGTACAGACACCGACACTTGCCATGATCGCACACCGCGAACAGCAGATCCGTTCATTTAAACCGGAAGATTATTATGGACTGCGTTGTACAACTTCTGTTACCGGTGGTTCTGTCGGCACTATGGCTTCTATCGTCACATGGACATGGCAGCAAAAGAAAAGCGGTTCCCTGCGCTCCTTTAACAAAGACCTAATAACCGGCCTTGATAAAAAATTAAAGAACCAGACACTTACCGTGACAGATGTGCATACCTCATCCAAGCGGACACCTTCTCCGGGCCTCTATGATCTGACGGAATTACAGCGCGATGCCAATAAGCGCTTTTGGCTTCTCCGCAAAGGAGACATTGAATATCATGCAGAGTCTGTACGAGCACCACAAAGTCCTCACCTATCCAAGAACAGACTCCCGCTATATCGGTACGGACATTGTGCCAACGATCAAAGAACGCCTGAAAGCCTGCAATATCGGACCTTATAAGAAATATATTCCGGAGCTCTTAAAGAAACCGCTTAAGACAAGCAAAGCCTTCGTAGATGATAAAAAGTCAGCGACCATCATGCAATCATCCCGACGGAAGAATATGTCCAGATGGAACATATGTCGAACAATGAACGCAAGATCTATGATCTGGTCGTACGCCGTTTTATCAGCGTCCTCTATCCGGCATTTGAATATGAGCAGACTACACTTGAAAGCTGAAGCCGCAGGTGAAACATTTACTGCAAAAGGAAAGGTCATCAAAGCCGCCGGATGGAAGGCCGTATATGCCGATGCTGCATCTTCCGGTTCCTCTGCTTCACAGTATGATGCTTACGGGGATTATGAAGATTCTGAAGATTTTGGAGAAGATTTCCAAAATAATGATATGTACTTAAAGGCTTCAGAGCAGGCACTTCCTGTTCTCCACAAAGGCAACACCCTGACTGTCACACGCACGAATATCACAAGCGGTACGAATGCTTTCAATCATCAGATCTCCACCAATTGCTGTCATTTCATTTTTCTGATCATCATCCACATTATATATATTACAAGAAAAATTATTCTGATAATCATTGCTGAATATTTCTAATGAAATTTTGTCAGAATAAATATGAATATCCAGATGCTCTTTGCCCATTAAATTCAATGGACATCTTGCGACTCCTTTACTCCAGCCATCGGAATTATTACGGTCAAAATATGCTTCCGCTTTTCGCAGATCAAATAGGATCTCTGTCTTCTTTCCTGAGACATTCTTAAGTTCAGCCTAATCTTGTCTGCAGTTGATTTTTTCAGATTTATCCGCATTTCCGTTTCATAAACACAGCCACTCCGAAGTTCTTTTTCTCGTCTTCTTTTATCAGAATGTCCGCTTCTTCCTGCTTATTCTTCCGGAGATCCTGTAATTCTTTTACAGGAATAAACTTTAATGTATTATCTTCTGCTAATACCGCCTCTCTCGGAATGTTAAAGAATCCGCACCAGTCTTCCCTATAAGTCGGTCCCCAGTCTTTAAAAAACGGCATCCATTCCCATTCATTTGCCCATGCA
>VOFB01000132.1_pt1 | contig 58000 bp, 53 predicted proteins | sample 5384141 | NCBI WGS metagenome assembly VOFB01 (sample SAMN12384721, study PRJNA508395) | human gut metagenome | isolation source: healthy gut A | host: Homo sapiens
AGATTTTCCCCATTCTTTGTCGTGACTACCATCACTCCGTTAGCTCCTCTTGTTCCATAGAGTGCTGTTGCCGTTGCATCTTTTAGTATTGAGAAGCTTTCAATTACTTCAGGATCGAGATTGTTCAGTTGGGTTGCGTCAATTTCCACACCGTCCAGGATGATGAGAGGATCAGTTGCGCCACTGAATGTAGAAGCACCACGAATCCAGAAACTGGCGCCGTCTGCTCCCGGTTCGCCACTTCGTTGTACGGCGATAACTCCTGATAAACGTCCCGCAAAAGAAGAAGATAAACGTGAGGAAGGCACTCTTAGCTGTTCCGGGCGTATCTGTTGGATAGCTCCGACAAGACTTTCCTTTTTCTGCCCGATACCAAAGGCTGTGACTACAACCTCATCCAATGCCTTAGTGTCTTCTTCCAGTTGGATGTTGAGTATACTCTTCTTTCCGACTTTCACTTCTTGGGTGATATATCCCATAAATGAGACTATCAGGACCGGATTTTCTTCCTCAAGTTCAAGTTTGTAGAAACCTTCAATGTCCGTCAGAGCACCTGTCGTGCTGTCTTTAATTTTAATAGTTGCCCCAGTGATCGGTTGCTCGTCCTTATCCAATACAAATCCTTGTATTGTTTTTCTTTTAGAACTTTGCGGTTGAACTTTCTTTTGAGCTACTTTTTTGAGTGTAATCTGCCTGTTGTCTATTGTATATTCTACCGACATACCTTTAAATAGTTTGTCGAGTACCGGACGAATTGGTTGGTTCGTTACTTTAATAGATACCTTGCGGTTGGGATTAATGGTTTCTCCGTAATAGACGAAGATAAATTCGCTATTTTTCTCAATATGGCTCAGTACTTGTTTTAGAGGTACATTCTCGAAACTGAATGTGAATGTTTTTTCCTCTACATAGTTAGAGACGTCTTCTGCATAGACAGATAAGAAAGATGATAAAAGAATTGCCAATACAAACAGGAATTTGTATCTTTTAACACTCCTGTTTGTAGTAAATTTACAGTTTTCCATAATTTTGTAATTTTAAGAACGCTACTTAATGTTGATAGGTAATGTTTTTAGCTAATCCGAATAATACTACGAATATTATTCGGATTTTTCGTGTGTTTTCATATCATAGGCATATTCGATGTTTTTAAGATTAATAATTAGTTTTCTTTTCTCATGTGGACATAATATATATTATTCTTTTCTTCTATGGTAACAGGTGCCGTTATGGCAATAGTTGACAATACTTTCTGTAACCCTTCATTCAAATCAAGTTTCCCGTGCATCGGCATTGTTTCTATACCTGTATCATAAATAATTTCTTTTCCGTAATAGCGGTGTAACTGCTCTAATACTATACTTAGTGCCTGATTATTCAATGTCAGAATGCCGTCAATCCAGCTGATATAATCGAGCGCATTGACTTTTTTCTTGTCAGTATATGTTCCTTCATTCAGAGCAATCAGCTCATTAGGCATCAGCGTATAATTCTGTTCCTTTTTGTCTTTTACCTCCACCTTTCCCCGTACTAATACGACTTCGGCTTTAGTATCTTCTTTATAAGCTTTTACGTTGAAGGCAGTACCCAGCACATTTACAGTAAAGAGCGATGTCTTTACTATAAAGGGGATGTTACTTTCCTTATGAGTCACATCTATGAATATTTCTCCTTCGACGAATATTTCCCGGTATTCCTTTTTGAACTTTTGGGGATAAACAACCTTCGTTCCGGAATTAATATCCAGTTGAGAGCCATCAGACAATTGTAATTTGATATGTTTCCCCATTGGTACAATAATCTGGTTCATGGGATGTTCTTCTTCTCCTTCCCCGGTACTCTGTCGGGTCGCGATTTTCTTCTCGTCGATTAATAAAGAACCGTCTTGTGCATAAGCCACGGTAGCTTTTTCATCTACTTTTATCTTTGTTCCGGTAGCCGTAATCAGCTCAATATGTTTCTCCGGAGTATTTGCAGCAGATACAAACTCTTGAACATCTGCCGAATGAATCGTATCATAAGCTTGATTATTCAGCCAGAATACAAACAGGAGAGAAGCAGCAGCAACAGCTGTCACCGGTATAAGCCAGCGATAGACGGGAATATGCTTCTTCTTGTCTATTTGCTCACTGATTTTGCTCCATACCTCGTCTTCTGCTTCTTGGGAAGCGGAACTTTCTCTCTTTCGAAGGTAGTGGAACAACCGTTCGCTCATTTGTTCAATATTTCCTTTTCTTCTTTCATCATTCGACTGTTCTGTTATTATAATGGGAAAAACGAATTTACTCCTCACTTTTATGGAAAAAAATTATTTATTTTCAAATAAACGTCGTAATTTGACAATAGCTCTCCCTATCAGGTTCATGGATGAGTGCACTGTAATACCTAGTATTTCGGCAACTTCCTCCCATGTAAGTTCTTTGATATAGTACAAATAAACGGCATGACGCTGATTGGCGGATAATTTCCGGTAGGCCTCCTTTAGCAATTTGCTTCTTTCCAGATAAGTATCGTCGTGTGCAAAGAGTCCTTCCAGTTCATCATCTGTCAATGGAATCTCAAACTCTGCATTTTCTAACTGGTACGTCTCTTTCATCGAGGACATCTTATATACGAGATTGTTTCTAAGGGCTGTATATAAGTAAGATTTGACATGGTCTATGGGGCGGAATTTAGAGTTGTTGAATACGTTGACAAAGAGATCCTGAATACAATCTTTTATTAATTCTTCGTTTGTAGAGATTGTATGTCCATAATTCAACAGGTGCGGAAAGTAACGCCGGTACATTATTTCTAAAGCCAGCTTGTCTCCTTTGATTAGCAGAACCCATAATTCCGCATCCTCTTTAGTTTGATAATGCATTTTACTCTCCTTCATACACGTGTACTCTGTGTACTTTGTTATAATTGTACTAGAATGATTAACAACTGTTGTATTTTGTAGCAACATGTGGCAAAAGTATAAAAAATAAATTAAATTATATCGGAGAGCTAATGATGATTTCTGTTTACTATAAAAAGAAGACTAGTTTGAACGGATATTTATGTGATATGGATACTGCAAGAAAACATGGCCGGACTTTCTCCGCCTTGTGTGATTTGCAGTATCCATATTCTTTTTGTAATATAAGTAACTATTATAGTAATGGTCTTATTTGAAAACCGTCTTTACTGGACGTCCAATCCAAGATTGAGGCTGCTTCAGCCCTAGTATATAGGCAATCATTGCCGCAGTGTCATATTGCATCATACTTTCTTTGATTTCCATGCCTTTGCGGACATTCTTGCCGGAAATAATAAATGGAATCTCCATTTCCCTCAGTGTCTTGCCGCCATGCCCGGTTTCGATACCACCGTGGTCGGCCGTCATAATAATAATGGTGTCATCCCATATACCGGCTTTTTTAATAGCTTGCAGGATACGTTCCACATATCCATCCAGTTCTTTCAACATCTGATAGTAGGCCGGAGTGTCATGCCCTTTGGTATGTCCGGTGTGGTCGGGTTCTTCGAAGCAGATAGCCAGCAGTTCCGGTTTCTTTTCAATAATATACTTCTCTGCTGCTTCACATAAGGCAGTGGGAGCTTTGGCGTATCCCGGAGTCTGATATTGGTAACTCATGGCTAACGTATCTACCAGGTATTTGATTCCGGGCCATTCATACAAACAACCGATTTCGGCTTTAGGACGCTGTTCGCGCAAGACAGAAAAAATGGTAGGAGCGATCCCCCGTTCGTTGACCTCACGTGAAGGGATCTCCGGAGTTTTCGAGCCCCAGGTGGTGTATCCATGTAACTCTGTTCCCACTCCCATAAACATGGAAGCCCAGTTGATAGCACTCGAAGAAGGGAGTACGCTCCGGCTATGAAGTGTGTAACATCCGTTGGTCATCAGACTTTTGATAGCCGGGATATCCGCTTTAGGGACACTGTAAGCCCCCCAACCGTCCATACCGATTAAGATGACGTGCTTGGCTTTTTGTTTTGCAGCGTTTACGTTGACTGTCATTCCTGCCATTAACAGGCACACGAATAGTAAGACTTTTCTCATGGTGTTTTTTTTAGATTGTTATTGATTATAAATATATACTGTTGATTAATAGGGCCATACTAATCATTGATTTTATTTACGAGTCATTTCGATTCGTACACCGTCCGCTTGTACAGCGTATAATTTGACACGATCCGGTGAAATAGTATTGGGAATTTCAAACTGGAAAGAAGTACCGAAATATTTCAGGTTATCATTCTCTTTTATTTCAAAAGCTACTGCCTGTTCTCCGTTTTGAACATTCACCTGATGTCCGGATATAGTATAAGTAATTTGCTTGGTGATTTTCATGTCCTCTGCAAATTGAGTGAAGTAACCGACATCCGGTGGAGTCGTATCGAGTCCGGGGTCACCTTTCTTTCTGTCTTCCAGATAGTAGAAAGCGTGTTTGGGAGCCGGAAACTGCTTCATAAATTCTTTCGTTTCCTTAATCATGGCGTCCGTGACAATGTAATTGTACGTACCGTATTGGTTGACCTTCATAGAGATCGGGACAAAGAACCCCCACCTTTCAAAGAAATCTGTCAGGTTCTCGTTAGCAGCCCGGCAAGCCATTCTGGCATACATCATTTGATTTTCTCCCGGGTCTTGGGTTGATACACGGTTTTCGCGCATCAATTTGAAAAGAGTAGGGAAGAATTGGGGATTATATCCGCAGCGATGATAGTAATTCCATAATTGCCAGTTCATGCGTGCATGCATTTCCGGGTCCTCTCCCTGATAGTCGGTTCCAAAGTCGCACCAGGCTTTATTTTCTACACATCTTCTGAATACCAATGTGGCTTTCTTGACGTTAGCCGCATATTCCGGTACAGCTAGTTCTGTCCCTCGGGAGCAGTTCTGACCGAACTTATAAATCGTGTAATTGGAGAATAAATTGTTGGAGGACTCTGTTGTGCTGGCCCAGTTAATGGCACCTTGATGTACATGACCGATCTCGTGTGCCGGTCCCCAGGAATTTCTGGAGGCCATAAGATAAGATTTGCGCAGGATATCCCCCAGAACGGTATATACAAATCCTATCCTGCCTTCCGAAGCCCACATATATCCGCCTTCGGGAGATATGGCAAAAATATGATTATTCATTTGTTTGGGGTATACGTCTTCAATACCCATCAATTCTTGTTGCCATTGGATCATATTGTCCCAAAGTTCGATAGACGACAGGATATCATACGGCACTGCTGCTTTCAGTTGCTTATGATGAAAATAGAGGATGATGGCGTTGCCGATGACACAGAAATATTTATAGTCGGCTTTGTCTATTAACTCCTTGTATTTCTCATTGGTCTGATGCTCTTTTAAGGAAAAGAATCCGCATACTTTGCCTCCGCCTAATGGGATATGGATTTTAATCGGTTGTGCATCGGGGTTTTGTATGTTCGTATTGTACATTACAAACAACATACCTGTTTGCTTGGCTGTCAGTTTGTTGACTCCTTCCTTCAGGGGATAGATATCACCGTTGACAGAAGTTTGTGCATAACCTTTGCTTGTTTCTTCCCCGATATTCTGGATTGAAATACTTTGCCCGTGAGTGTCTCCTACCAGTACGACTACCTCATCTCCTTCGTTCACATAGATTCCTGTAGGATTGTCGAGATCTCCGTATTTCCTCGTCATCAGCTTATCCGCCCATTCGTCGGCGGAGCTGTAAGGACAATATTCCCGTATCCGGAATTCCTTTTCCCATTTATTATAACTATCGTCTTTTAAAGCCGATGCCGTTTGTATGAAGAATTCGGGTAATGCTTCTATCTGCTCTTGCGTGACATCAGGTTTTATTTCGGAACAGGTAATATCTGTAAAGACAGTCAGCAACTGTTCTTCGAGAGTGTTTTTCTTGTTCTTTTTGAAGAACTGCATTTCATCACAACTGACATATCCGTTTTTCCCGCTATGAACCTCAAACTTTACTTTCGTGGCTTTTACCGGAGTTTTGAGTGAGGCAATGGAGGGAGAGTTGCGCATATTGAAGTCATAGCTTCCCTGATGCACGTATTCCGTGTTTTCTTTCGTCTGCGTATATACGTCAAATTTCCCGAATGTGCCGTTTCCTGAATTAGTGTGATAGATGAAATAATCAATATCCGTATTACCCTCGAAATAGTATTCCAGGATAACCGGGAAATCGGCCGATTGTCCCCATTTACTGTGGTAAGGTACTCCGCCGTCGGCAATAAATTTATCATCAAAGGAATGCTCGATGCTCCGGTCCGGGTCCGTTTCCTCTTCGCTCGCCTTACCGGCATAGGGTTTTACCTGTATATCTTCTTCGATTACAATGTCACTGGCGGAATATTGGGTGACTGTAATGGTATAATGTTTAGTTGCAGAGGATACTTTAACGTTGGCGGTACGTCTGTTCGAACCGATATTGGCGTCTACTGATATTTTCAGACTGTTTTTGAATTGTGTGGCTCTGAGCCATTTATCAGTAACCTTCGCTTCCCAATTATCTACGTTTAAGTTTGTGGTGATAGAGATGCTGACGTTTGCTGCATCTTTACTGAAGTTCTGTATCAGATCCTCTGTCGCGATTTCAAAGATTTCCGTTATACTTTCTTCCGCGTTATCTTTACATCCGTATAGACACAACGATATAAAGAGGCAGATGAGGCTTAAACAATATCCGGAGTTTTTCATGGTAATGTTCTTTGGATTAAAATTAATATTACTGCTTATATTGTTGGCCCTATTTATCAAGCAGTGACATTACCATAATGGGAGAAGTCGGTTTTACTCCTCACTTTTTTAAAGAAATTTTTCGCAGGCAACCTGATTAACCTCTTGAGAAGGACAGGTTGCCTGCGAAATGGGAAGTTGTCTCTTATTCCGCAGTCAGCTCAATCACACGGCTGAAAGCCTGATTGGTTGTGAAGGCGTTGATACCTATTTTCATCAGATAGTCGCCGGAATAAGTTTTCTCGTTAGCGCCCAGATTCGACTTCTTGTTCGGCATCAGATTGATTTCTTTCACCTTATACCTCTTACTCGGATCCAATCCCTGAAGTTTCACCGGAAGCAGTTTCTCAGCATAGCGCGGATGAATGTCATAAGTATAAAGCACAGCCTTGTTCTTATCCGGTGCGGTGTACATCACGGACATGTGGTTGCCGTCATAAGGAGAGACCAGTCTGTATTGGTCGCCGTCCAGAATCACTTTCTTCAGACGTGTCCAGTTGGCAACTGCATTCTGGCAGTAAGTCAGTTCGTCCGCATTCAACTCTTTCAGTCCGAGGTCGAAGCCCAGTTTGCACATACTGGCTACATCGGTACGGAATTTCACGCTTGTCTTCTTGTTCCAGCTAGTCACGTGTGCAGACATCGCTTTGGAAGGGAAGATTTGTGAGAATCCCCATTGGATAAACAGACGTTCTATCGGGTCGGTATTGTCACTGCACCAGAATTCTGTGAAATATTTCAGGGCCTCGTAGTCGCAACGTGCGCCGCCACCGGAGCAGAGCATCATCGGTGTATTGGGATATTTCTCTTTCACACGTTTGAGTACATTGTATATGCCGCGTACATGGTCGATATAAAGTTGTCCCTGTTTGTTTTTCAGGTAGGGAGAATAGACGTTGGTGATCGGTGAGTTGCAGTCCCACTTGAAATAGGCAACTTCCGGATTCTCAGTCAGGATGTTGTCGACTACGCCGAACACGAAATCCTGCACTTTCGGGTTGCTGAGGTCGAGAACCAGTTGGTTACGATAGTAATAAGTCTTGCGGTTCGGCAGGGTGATAGCCCAGTCGGGGTGCTTTTCAAAGAGTTCGCTTTTCGGGTTGACCATTTCCGGCTCAATCCAGATGCCGAACTTCACTCCGGCTTCTTTAGCGGATTTCACAAGAGCAGGGATACCGCCGGGCAGTTTGGATTTCATTGCTTCCCAATCGCCTAGTCCGGCATTGTCGCTGTTGCGCGGGTGCTTGTTGCCAAACCAGCCGTCATCCAGCAGGAACATATCTACACCAAGATGTTTAGCTTCCTTCATCAGTTCGGCAAGCAGTTCCTCATTGAATTTGAAGTAAGTATTTTCCCAGTTGTTCAGTAGGGAGAGGCGGTCACCTTGTCCGTCTTTCAGCTGATAGTTGCGAGCCCAGGCGTGAAGGTTACGGCTGGCCTCGCCCGTTCCGTTATTGCTGAAAGTGAACATAAATTCGGGAGTCGTGAATACTTCGTTCGCTTTCAATTCATAATCAGATGCATAAGGATTGATGGCAGGGATTACGCGCAGGTTACCAACGTTGTCTACTTCGAATGTAAACTGGAAGTTACCGGTCCAGCCGATCGTACCCAGCATCACGCGGCCTTGTGTTTCCTGTGCCGATTGTCCGAATCCCAGTTCGAAGAACGGATGTGTATGCATGGCGGCACGGCTGCCCAACTTGGTGTCGATTACTTTCTTTCCGAACTGTAACTGCTGGCTGCTCATTTGAGCTTCTTTGGCCCAGTCGCTGCTGAACTCGGTTAGGAAATACTTGGAGTCGGAGAAATAAAGCATTGTGGAAGCATAGCGCCACAGGGTGACGGGTTTCTTCTCGTTGTGCTTGATTTCGCTCCATGTCTTGATGACGTTTTCTTTCGGATAAGCGATGTAGTGCAGAGTTACCTCTACCGGATATTGGTCGTCTTTGAGGTTGATAATTGTCTCTGTTCCTCCTGTCACGGCCTTCTGCTCGGAAGATACATAGCGGAGAATCGTACTTGGATTTCCGTCGCTGTGAGTGATAGCCACAGCCGGTTCGAAATAGTCTTCGGCACCGGAACCCGGATAGACTTCCCAGCCGCGTGTAGAAACACTGCCGTCACTGCCACCTTTTACATAAGGCGAAAAGTGCTTGATATCTTGCTCATTTAGTAGTTTGTCACCCAGATAAGCCTGATAAAGTCGGCCGTTAGGGGCTACTTGAAGGATTAGGTCTGTGTTGTCCGTTGAGATTTGGATAACACTCTTTTCCTGGGCTTTCACTTGTGCCAAGGTAAACAAAGCCATTAGTAGTAGAAATAGTTTCTTCATGTTGTTTTGAGTAATAATTATTGGGTATTAGTTAGTTAACAGGCATAAAAACGCTCAAAGATAATGATAATTTATGATGTACGGGCCAGATTTTGATGCTGACACTAAATTCTACGGTAAATAAGTCACCGTTAAACATAGCTTATACACCCGCTATACATCTGTTATCCGGTAGGTATTGTTCTGTCGGAATACCGCTTTAGTTAATTTGCCACGGCCGTGGAGAGTTCTTTCCACAAGCGTGACGAGATATTACCACGGGTGTGACGAATACTCTCCACAGCCGTGGCAGACTAACTAAAGCGGTGCTCCAACCTAACTATACCGGTATTCCAATCGAACTATACCGGCTTCTCTTCCCATAAAGTCCCACTTAACAAACCCTCCGACAAGCTGCTTGCCGGAAAGGGAGGAATGACATGGCAATTAAAGTGAGTACATCTACTGTTCAAAAAATAATCTTACTTACTTGCTTTTTTCGCTTGATTTTCATACTTTTAGCCTCCGTAAACCCTTTAAAAATTAATCCTATGGATAGCATTCTTTTCTGGCTGGTTCCGGTCGCTTCCGTGTTAGCCCTCTGCTTTGCTTATTACTTCCATAAGCAAATGATGAAGGAGAGTGAAGGTACGCCTCAGATGATTAAAAATTGCCGCTGCTGTGCGCAAAGGTGCTATGTCTTACCTTCGCCAACAATACAAGATTGTGGGCTGGGTATTTCTGGGGCTGGTCATTTTGTTTTCAATCATGGCCTACGGTTTCCACGTTCAGAATGCTTGGGTGCCTATCGCTTTCCTGACGGGTGGTTTCTTTTCCGGCCTTTCCGGTTTTCTGGGGATGAAAACGGCAACTTATGCATCAGCCCGTACAGCCAATGCGGCACGCGGTTCGCTGAATGCCGGATTGAGGATTGCCTTTCGGAGCGGTGCGGTAATGGGACTTGTCGTAGTCGGTCTCGGCCTGCTCGACATTTCTTTCTGGTATTTGTTGCTGAACGAAGTGATTCCTGCTGACGCACTGACACCGACTCATAAACTCTGTGTAATCACCACCACCATGCTGACCTTCGGTATGGGAGCTTCCACACAGGCACTCTTCGCCCGTGTCGGCGGTGGTATCTACACGAAAGCTGCCGATGTGGGGGCCGACCTTGTAGGTAAGGTAGAGGCCGGCATCCCCGAAGACGACCCGCGCAACCCGGCCACTATTGCCGATAACGTAGGTGACAACGTGGGTGACGTGGCCGGCATGGGAGCCGACTTGTACGAATCTTATTGCGGTTCGATCCTGGCAACTGCCGCGCTTGGTGCTGCCGCCTTTATTCATTCTTCGGACACGGCTATGCAGTTCAAAGCGGTTATTGCTCCGATGTTGATTGCGGCTGTCGGGATTATCCTTTCTATTATAGGTATCTTCGCCGTCCGTACCAAAGAGAATGCGAAGATGAAAGATCTGCTTGGTTCGCTGGCGTTCGGTACAAACCTCAGTTCTGTACTTATCGTCGTTGCTACTTTCTTTATCCTGTGGCTTTTGCAGTTGCAGAACTGGGTTTGGATCTCCTGTGCGGTGGTTGTCGGCCTGCTTGTCGGCATTGTGATAGGCCGTTCTACTGAATATTATACTTCCCAATCCTATCGTCCTACTCAGAAGTTGAGTGAAAGCGGGAAGACGGGACCTGCTACGGTCATCATTTCCGGCATCGGTCTGGGAATGCTTTCTACGGCTATCCCCGTTATTGCAGTTGTGGTGGGTATCATTGCTTCTTATCTACTGGCTGCTGCCGGCGATTTTGCCAATATCGGTATGGGGTTGTACGGAATCGGCATTGCTGCCGTCGGTATGCTTTCTACGCTGGGAATCACTTTGGCAACGGACGCTTACGGCCCGATTGCGGATAACGCAGGCGGAAACGCGGAAATGTCCGGCTTGGGTGAAGAAGTTCGCAAACGTACCGATGCGCTCGATTCTCTCGGAAACACGACTGCCGCAACCGGAAAAGGTTTTGCGATTGGTTCTGCTGCCTTGACGGGATTGGCTTTGCTCGCTTCTTATATTGAAGAAATACGTATCGGACTGACTCGTCTCGGCAATATGGATCTGACTTTCTCGGACGGAAATACAATCAGTGTGGCAAATGCTACTTTCATTGACTTCATGAACTATTATGAAGTGAACCTGATGAATCCGAAGGTACTTTCGGGGATGTTCCTCGGCTCTATGATGGCTTTCCTGTTCTGCGGGCTGACCATGAATGCCGTGGGACGTGCGGCAGGACACATGGTGGACGAAGTGCGCCGCCAGTTCCGTGAAATAAAAGGTATCCTGACGGGAGAAGCCGAACCGGACTACGAACGTTGTGTGGAAATCTCTACGAAGGGGGCACAGCGCGAAATGGTGCTTCCTTCATTGATTGCTATCATTGCCCCGATCTTTACGGGACTTGTCTTCGGTGTTCCCGGTGTGCTTGGTTTGTTGATCGGTGGTTTGAGCAGCGGTTTCGTGCTCGCTATCTTTATGGCAAATGCCGGTGGTGCCTGGGATAATGCAAAGAAATATGTGGAAGAAGGCAATTTCGGAGGAAAAGGAAGTGAGGTTCATAAGGCAACGGTGGTGGGCGATACGGTGGGCGACCCGTTTAAAGATACCTCCGGTCCGAGCTTGAATATATTGATAAAGCTTATGAGCATGGTAGCCATTGTAATGGCAGGACTTACGGTTGCCTGGAGTCTGTTCTAAGGATTTTGTGTTAAAAAGATAAGAAAAAGGAGACCGGAATCTAGGTCTCCTTTTTTATTTCATTTACCTTTGCAGAGATAAAAACGATAAAGATGCTATTACCTTATTTAAATGAGAATCTGATAGAAGCAGGGTGCGATGAGGCAGGCCGCGGCTGTTTGGCGGGTTCTGTCTATGCTGCTGCCGTCATTCTTCCGAAAGATTTTAAGAATGAGTTACTGAATGACTCCAAGCAACTGACGGAGAAACAACGTTATGCTCTGCGTGAGGTAATAGAACGTGAAGCGATAGCATGGGCGGTGGGTATCGTTTCACCCGAAGAGATAGATGAGATAAATATCCTGCGTGCTTCTTTCCTGGCCATGCATCGTGCTGTCGATCAACTGTCCACCCGTCCCGAACACCTGCTCATTGACGGAAACCGGTTCAATAAATATCCCGGTATCCCGCATACCACGGTAATCAAAGGCGACGGAAAATACCTTTCGATAGCTGCTGCATCTATTCTGGCCAAAACGTATCGTGATGATTATATGAACCGTCTCCACGAAGAGTATCCCTATTATGACTGGAACCGTAATAAAGGGTATCCTACCAAAAAACACCGTGCCGCCATTGCCGAACATGGAACAACTCCTTATCATCGGATGACGTTCAATTTGTTGGGAGGTGAACAACTTTCTTTGGACTTTTAATTCCCGTTGTTCCTTTCTTAAATTATATTTTCTACATTTTTTTGCAGTATAAGCACGATTTTAGCCTGTTTAGTGCTTGAATTGTTCTGTTTAGGCTAAAAAAGTGTTGCTCCGTGCTTTTAATTGTTATTGAAATGCTATATATTTGCAAACAATAATAAGAATTAAAAAGTTTAAAATCATGGCAACGAACAAGCTACTAAGCTCTACTAAGCTCATTGGGGTATTTTTCATTATGTTAGTTTGTGCACTTCCTGCAAATGCACAGTTCTTGCGTACTTCTTATTTTATGGAAGGTACGCATTATCGTCAACAGCTGAATCCGGCTTTGACACCGACTAAAGGTTACTTCAATCTTCCGGTGGTTGGTGCAGTTAATGCAACCGTGGGGTCTACTTCATTAGGATATCAGGATATTATTGATATTATTGATGACGGAGATGATTTCTATACGAAACCGGATTTCATGAACCGGCTGAAAGATAACAATAAGTTGAATGTGAACTTTAGTACGGAAATCCTTTCTGCCGGTTGGTACAAAGGAAAGAACTTCTGGTCGTTCAACATTGGTCTTCGTACCGATATTGGTGCGAACTTGACTAAATCTATGTTTACTTTCCTGAATGAGATGGAGACTGTTGAAGAAAACTGGAGAAACAGTAACTATGATATCAGTGGTCAGCAATTGAATATCAATGCTTATACTGAAATTGGTTTAGGACTCTCACGTCAGATTAACAGTCGTTTGACAGTCGGTGCCAGAGTGAAAGCTTTGTTGGGTATCGGTAATATGGAGTTAAAACTCAAAAATGTGGCAATGAGTGCTAATCTGCCCAGTGATGCAGAGATTGCAAAGTGGTCAGATGAAAATTATTGGAGTGGCTTAAGCCAACCAGAAGCTATTAAACAAGCTACTGAATTGAAAGCAAAATTTGATAATTACCATGCAAATTTGAATGTTGGTGCAGAATTGAAGAGTTCTTTCAAAGGTTTGGAATTACAAGAAGAAGAGGGTAAGGATTATGTAACAGACTTCGAATTTGATAGTGGCAAATTGGGTATCGCTGGTTACGGTTTTGGTATTGATTTGGGTGCTTCTTATAAAATATTGGATAATCTGACTGTATCTGCATCTATTCTTGACTTAGGTTTTATCTCTTGGTCAAAATCAAGTACGAAGATTGCGTCAGCCAATCCGGATCCTATTGATATTAAAGGAAGTACTTATGCAGCAATGGTCGATCCCGCTAATCCTGAAACATCTGTGATGAATGCAGTAAAGCAGTTGCAGGATGATACTCAAGGGTATATGGATCGTGTAACTAACGGTGATGTACTCGACTATGATATGTTGCAACTCGAAGTAGGTGATGCAAAAGAATCTCGTAAATCCTCGTCTTGCTTCTATCCTAGTATTAGGTGCAGAATATGGATTCTTCAATAACAAATTAGCAGTGGGTGTATTGTCAACCACTCGTTTTGTACAGCCTGATGCTCTTACAGAATTAACATTCTCTGCAAACTACCGTCCGAAAAGCTGGTTCAATGTAGCACTTAGTTACTCAGCTATCCAGTCAGCCGGTAAATCTTTCGGTCTGGGTCTGAAATTAGGTCCTCTGTTTGTCGGAACTGACTATATGTTCTTAGGCAAGAACTCTAACTCTGTGAATGGATTCGTTGGAGTTTCTATTCCGTTGGGCGGAAGAAAAGCAAGTAAAGAAGGATAAGATATTTTAATTTCTCTCTCTAAACATTCTCTTTTAATTAATTCTCTATAGAATAAAAAACGTATAATTTACAGCTTACCGTCTTAGAATCCTCTAAAGGATCACAGATGGTAAGCTGTTTTTTGTATTAGAACCATTTTATCTTCCGGAATATCACAAACGCAAGAGTTGACAATCCGATGGAAAATAGTACGATCAAAGAGAAAGCAAAGGGTACCTCTTCCAGATGAATATCCACATTCATACCATAGAAACTGGCAATCAATGTCGGGAGCATCAGGACGATGGACAGACTTGTCATGCGTTTCATGATTGTATTCACGTTATTGGAGATAATGGAGGCAAAAGCATCCATCGTTCCCGTGAGAATGTCACTGTAAATATTCACCGTGTTAAGTGCCTGTTTCAATTCGATAATCACATCTTCCACTAGTTCAGTGTCCAGATAATCCGTATCCTGGAAAATAGTCCTTAATTTTCCTATCATTACTTCATTTCCACGGATGGAAGTATTGAAGTAGACCAATGTTTTCTGCAGTCTCATCAGCCGGAGCAGGTCCTCGTTGCGGATGCTTCGTTCCAGTTCCTTTTCTGCGGCGCTGATGTCTATGTTTATCTGCTTTAGGTATTTCAGGAACCATACGGCAGAAGAATAGATGATCCGAAAAATCAGATCCAGCTTGTTGCGTACAACAATCCCTTTTCGACGGGTATGCTCTATGAAATCCGGTAGCAAATCGGTGTTGTGATAACAGACGGACACAATAATCTCGTTATTGGTGATTATTCCAATCGGTACAGTGTCGAAGGGCAGGCTGCCGTTCTGCTTGTTCTGCACAGGGATACGAAGAATGGTCAATAACCAGTTACCTTCCGTATCCGTACGCGGACGTTCGTCCGTATCGGCTATGTCATTAAGAAATGATTCGGGTACGTTGAGAGTTTGAGTTAGAAATTCAAAGTCATCATTATTTGGGCATACTACATTTACCCAGCTGTTAGGAAGCCATTGAGCTTTTTCCACAAAGCCGGCTTCACAATAAAGATACGTTCTCATCTTATTGCCTCCTTTCGTTTGTTTTACACGAGCAGAGGCACCAGGTTTCAATGACTCTGTTCGCTTTAATTAATACTAGTTGTGCACGTTCGCGGGTTTGAATCGTCCATATTTCTATGATTTTAATTTAAAAGCGATGCAAAGGTACGGAAAAATGAAGAGGGTTCCGCCCTTTGTATCGCTTTTTTTGATATTCTTTTATTTGTGCCCTTTATTTAGAGGCTCCGATCCTATTCTGCTTTTCCTTCGAAATGATTATCCAGATATTTCCTGATATTGTAACTGCTTAAACGCTCTTTGGATATGCTGCCATCTTTTTCAACAAGTTCATAGTGTGGAATACCATTGAACTGGAATAGTTGACGCAGATAATTGAACTCTGCCTCCGAAACATAATAACAGGCTTCTCCTTTTAGATTCTTCCCTATATATTTTTTGTAGTCTTTCTCGGGCGAATCTTTCTGACTTGTGATATAGATGAATTGAAACTCCGGATGATCTTTATATTTTTTGCGTAAATCGGCAGTTGCCTCTATTCCTGCACGACAAGGGCCACAAGTCGTTGCCCAGAAATCGACAAACAGAACCTTACCTGAATGATTCTTTATGATGTTGCGGAATACTTCAGTCGCTTTTCCATCAGGCAACTGATAAGATCTTGCCCTATCTTTCGGGTGTGTCTTTTCCAGCACTCGTTCAGCTTCTGATGCGAGAAACGGTTCGGTGAATATTTGTTTGATGCTATCCACATATTCATGAGCTATTTGGCTGTCTTTGATATTTCCTAAATTAAAATTAAGGCTCCGCACTTTGGCTATTTGCCAGAGCAAAGGGTTGGGAGTAGGATATAATTGTGCAATGATGGAATCTTTCTTGAAATCATATTTCTGGTTCATTTTTATAAAGATTCTATCCTTATCCTGCTGGGATTCTTCCTTTTTCTCGGAATATAATGCCACATATTCTTGTATGAGTTTTTGTTCTTTTTCATAGAGCGATGCCATCTTCTCGTTCTCTGCAATTAGCTGCCTCATTATAATTTTGGCAGTAGTTCCGGCCAACTTCTCCTGTCTAAGTCTTATTGCTTCCTGCTCCTTATTTAGTTTCACACCTTTTTCTTTAAGGAAAGTCAATAGAGGTTTCTTCGGATAAGTATAATCAATGCTGTCTGATGGAGAAAAAGACTGGTCGGAATATGCTTTCCGGAACAGGTCCATATATTCGAAACGGTTGATAAATGTACTTGCGTTTGTGTTTGCAAGTACGGTTACATCATTGAGTGGCATATTTTTCAAGAAACTGTAATAGGAATCGTCTTCCTTTACTTTCAGCGCCTGATTGGTGCTATCTTGCTTTGCGTAATAATCTCTGCTCATCAAGAAATCAAAAAGCATACTTCCGGCTTGCAAATCTACCTTGTTCTTTATCAGATGAACTGCCTTGAGAGAGGGCTGATAGATTTGGCTTACAGAGTCTGCAACCTGTTTCCATTGTGCAATGATAGGCTTCATGTGCTCCTTGTATTGGTCGGGAGTTAATGTCTTTTGTGATTTCGATAAGTCCTCATAGCGATAGGTTATCAGGTTATCAAAGTCTTTCAGCAGGTAGGAGAGAGAGGCGGATGGACCCATATATGCTGTGTTCCTGATAGGGAAGTAATGATCGCGTGCACGGCTGCGTGCCATTACAGCTTCCCAGTCGATATACATGGTGAGAGTTTGTCCGGGTTCAATATAGAATGGAATCCAGTTGTGTCCTAGTACTACCGATGATTCTATCGGATGATTAATGATAAATCGACAGCTAAAACTACCGTTCGGGGCTATCTGGATGACGGTCGGATAATCTTCACGGGTCAGTTCATTTGACAGATAAATAAGACCGGTGTCAAATCCTAAACGAGGATCGTATCCGTTTATATACCCTTGCAGATAAGTTGAATCCTGGCGGAAGAATTGCTTAAAATCAGGTTCTGCAGCAACCTGTGTAATCGGAGTTCTCTCCTTGCTGTACACTAATTCTTCCGCTCCTTTCTGCTGAATCTTACACGTGCCGTCTTTTTGCGGGGTGAATGATAAAGTCATTTCCTCCTGACTCTCTCTATCTTTTAAAGTCATTTCAATCCGCTTTCCCTTTTTTCGGATATTTGCATTGGTGTATATCCGGTTATTCAGAATGCTGATGGAGTCGTAAACTCCATATTCCCATGAACCGGAACCGTCTGTCTTGAACCAATTGCCTTTGATGGTGGCTAGTGGAGAAGAATCTTTCCTCTTTTGCGGGACCAGCGATATGTCATAAATATTGCCTTCGGGGTCAGTAGGATTGAGAAAATGAATGGTCTGTGTTTCTGACGGTAACGGCTCGAAAACCAGCACATAATCCATCGTTCCTGAATCCGGCATATAGACTTCTTTTTTGAGTTCGATACCTTCAGCACTTTTGAACAGATATTTCTTGCCGGTTGCGGCATCTTCCAGATAGGTATCTCCATCCTCCATGATCCACCAGTGCGGGCGGAAGATAGCATGAATATATACTCTTGTGTTCTCGGGAGTGCGCTCTATGCGGGTGATGTTAGAAATACTTCCTGATCGGGCTTTGAAAGGAGGATGGTCGATTGTTTGTGCGGATACTATACCCGATAACAAAAGTAAGATACAAAATAAAGTTGTTTTCATAATAATAGTTTTTCGATTTTGTACCTTTGCGCCCGAAAATCAGAGTGATAATTTAAATATTGAAATATTATGAGTAAGAAAGCCCTTTTAATGATCCTCGATGGTTGGGGATTAGGTGACCAAAAGAAAGACGACGTAATCTTCAACACTCCCACTCCTTACTGGGATTATCTGATGACCAATTATCCTCACTCTCAACTTCAGGCTAGCGGTGAGAACGTTGGTTTGCCCGACGGGCAGATGGGTAACTCCGAAGTAGGACACTTGAATATCGGTGCAGGACGTGTCGTTTATCAGGATTTGGTAAAAATCAACCGCGCATGTGCTGACAACAGCATCCTGCAGAACCCCGAAGTCGTTTCTGCTTTCTCTTACGCGAAAGAAAACGGGAAGAATGTGTTCACTTTATGGGATTGACTTCAAACGGTGGTGTACACAGTTCATTGGATCATCTTTTCAAACTTTGCGACATCTCCAAAGAATATGGCATCGACAATACATTCATCCACTGCTTCATGGACGGTCGTGACACAGACCCGAAGAGTGGCAAGGGCTTTATCGAACAACTGACTGCGCACTGCGAAAAATCAGCAGGCAAGATCGCTTCTATCATTGGCCGTTATTACGCTATGGATCGTGACAAGCGTTGGGAACGTGTAAAGGTTGCATACGACCTGCTGGTAAACGGTAAAGGCAAGGTTACCACGGATATGGTCCAGGCTATGCAGGAGTCATACGATGAAGGCGTTACGGATGAATTCATCAAGCCGATTGTTAACTCTACCGGAGACGGTACCATCAAAGAAGGTGATGTGGTAATCTTCTTCAACTACCGTAACGACCGTGCGAAGGAATTGACAGTAGTGCTGACTCAACAAGATATGCCGGAAGCTGGTATGCGTACAATCCCGGGGCTGCAATATTACTGTATGACTCCGTATGACGCTTCTTTCAAAGGCGTTCACATCCTGTTCGACAAAGAAAACGTATCCAACACATTGGGCGAATATCTTGCTTCCAATGGCAAGACCCAGCTTCATATCGCAGAAACAGAGAAGTATGCGCACGTAACATTCTTCTTCAACGGTGGCCGTGAAACTCCGTTCGACAACGAAGATCGTATTCTTGTTCCGTCTCCCAAAGTTGCTACTTACGACTTGAAGCCGGAAATGAGCGCTTTCGAAGTAAAAGACAAACTGGTGGCTGCTATCAATGAAAACAAATATGACTTCATCGTAGTAAACTTTGCTAACGGTGACATGGTAGGTCATACCGGCATTTACGAAGCAATCGAGAAAGCTGTTATTGCTGTAGATGCTTGTGTGAAAGATGTAATCGAAGCCGCTAAAGCACAGGATTACGAAGTAATTATTATCGCCGATCACGGTAATGCCGACCACGCTTTGAACGAGGATGGTACTCCGAACACTGCTCACTCTCTGAATCCGGTTCCTTGTGTTTATGTAACAGAGAACAAAGCTGCGAAAGTAGAAGATGGCCGTCTGGCAGATGTTGCTCCAACTATTCTGAAGATTATGGGACTGGAAGCTCCGGCTGAAATGAACGGGAATGTTTTGATTAAGTAATTTAGATTTCTATAACTGGGAGGGCGGAGTAGAACTCCGCCCTTTTTGTCTCACATAAGGTTTAAAATGATACAAATAGGTGATGTAGTAGTGTCTCTTGATGTATTTCAGGAGAAGTTTCTTTGCGATCTGGGTGCCTGCAAGGGCGCTTGTTGCATTGAGGGAGATGCCGGAGCACCGGTAGAACTGGATGAGGTGATGGAGCTGGAGGAAGTGTTGCCGGTTATCTGGGATGAACTGGCTCGGAAGCGCGTGCGGTGATAGAAAAACAGGGGGTGGTATATACTGACCAGGAAGGAGACTTGGTAACTTCTATTGTAAATAATAAAGATTGCGTCTTTACTTGTTATGACGAGAAAGGTTGTTGCTATTGCGCTATTGAAAAGGCATATCGAGACGGAAAGACAGATTTCTATAAACCGATATCATGCCATCTTTATCCTATTCGCATTGGAGATTACGGACCTTATAAAGCGGTGAATTATCATCGTTGGGACGTATGCAAGGCTGCGGTTCTGCTAGGAAAAAAAGAGAATGTCCCCGTATATCAGTTTTTGAAAGAACCTTTGATTCGTAAATTCGGTGAAGAATGGTACAAAGAACTTGAAGCTGTTGCCGAAGAATTGAAAAAGCAACAGTACATTTAAATTCTCTTCCGGTTCTTGCGTATGCAATATACCTGATATAGTAAAATACACAATGCGATAATAATTCCGCATGCCGGTATCATCCATACTTCCGGATGAATAATAATCAAGAAAATACAAGTGGCGATTACGCAGGAAGTCAATACAATAAGAAACAACCTGATCTTTGCAAATAACGGATTAGGAGCAGTAGTTTTCATTTTCATAGTTATGTTTTCTTTGCTTTTTATGCAAGATAGTGATTTTGTATGGAAAACGTTTCTGCTGTTAGGTTTTATTAAGAGATGGATGGTTGATATTTGAATATGAAAGCCCCTTTGGGCAAAAGAAAAACGCCGATCGAAGGATGCTCTTTCTCCATCGGCGTTTCCTCGTTGTAAGATGTGAGGTTGGTTTATAAAACGTAATTAATATTATGTATCGATATTCGCATACGTTGCGTTCTCTTCAATAAACTCTCGGCGTGGTCCTACGTCTTCACCCATTAACATAGAGAAGATGTAGTCAGCTTCTGCGGCGTTGTCAATATTTACTTGTTTCAGCATACGGTTTTCGGGGTCCATGGTTGTTTCCCACAATTGCTGGGCATTCATTTCACCCAAACCTTTGTAACTGTGTATGGATTGCATTTTCCGAACCGCCACCGTAAGTATCAATAAACTTCTGGCGTTGTGCATCTGTCCAGCAATACTCTTCTACTTTACCCTTTTTGCAGAGATAGAGCGGGGGAGTAGCGATGTACAGATAGCCGTTCTGAATGATCTGTGGCATATAGCGGAAGAAGAACGTCATGATCAGTGTGTCGATGTGAGAACCATCGACATCGGCATCGGTCATGATGATAATCTTATGATAGCGCAGCTTCTGTATGTTGGCCTCCTTGCTGTCATCCTCAGTTCCGATAGTTACACCGAAGCTGTGTAGATATTGCGGATTTCGTCGCTTTCCAGTGCTTTGTGATACATCGCTTTCTCAACGTTCAGAATCTTACCGCGTAAGCGGAAGGATTGCCTGGAACATACGGTTACGTCCTTGCTTGGCGGTACCACCTGCCGAATCTCCCTCGACGAGGAATAACTCGCATTTTGACGGATCCTTATCCGAACAGTCGGCTAGTTTACCCGGCAAACCACCACCGGACATCGGAGATTTACGTTGTACCATTTCACGGGCTTTTCTTGCTGCGTGGCGTGCGGTAGCCGCCAGGATCACTTGTCTACAATCGTTTTTGCTTCCTTCGGATGTTCTTCCAGGTAGTATGACAATACTTCACCTACGGCCTGGTCTACAGCACCCATGACTTCGTTGTTACCCAACTTCGTTTTCGTTTGTCCCTCAAACTGTGGTTCGGCTACTTTAACAGAAATAACAGCAGTTAGACCTTCACGGAAGTCATCTCCCGAGATTTCTACTTTTACCTTTTCCAACATCTTGCTGTCTTCGGCGTATTTCTTCAACGTACGGGTCAGCGCGCGGCGGAAACCTGCCAAGTGTGTACCACCTTCAATGGTATTGATATTATTTACGTAAGAGTGAACGTTTTCCGAGAATCCGGTATTGTACATGATTGCTACTTCAATAGGGATTCCCTGTTTTTCCGAGTTCAGGTAAATCACGTCATTAATCAAGTGTTCGCGTGAAGACTCGATGAAACGTACAAATTCTCTCAGTCCTTCTTCCGAATAGAACTGCTCACTTGAAGCTTCCGTCCTCGTTCACAACCCGACGGTCCGTCAGGGTGATGCGGAGACCAGCGTTCAGATAAGCCAACTCGCGTAGTCGTGAAGCCAAGATCTTGTAATCATATACCGTTTCTGTAAAAATGGTATCATCCGGCCAAAACTGTTGGCGGGTTCCCGTAATGTCGGCAGTACCGACTTCCTTTTCACCGAGTATAGCGGTTTGCCTATCTCATACTCCTGCTGGTAGATCTTACCGTTGCGGAATACTTGCGTAGTCATGTGAGTAGACAGCGCGTTTACACAAGACATACCTACACCGTGCAAACCTCCGGATACTTATAAGATCCCTTGTCGAACTTACCGCCGGCGTGCAGGACGGTCATTACTACTTCCAGTGCCGACTTCTTTTCTTTCTCATGATAGTCCACCGGAATACCGCGTCCGTTGTCCTGTACTGTGATTGAATTGTCTTCGTTGATCGTTACTTCGATATGGTCGCAATAGCCGGCCAAAGCTTCGTCGATAGAGTTGTCAACGATTTCGTATACCAAATGGTGAAGTCCCTTATACTGATGTCACCGATGTACATCGCAGGGCGTTTTCTTACTGCTTCAAGACCTTCCAATACTTGGATACTATCCGCAGAATAAGACCCGTTATTGGGAGTGATTTGTTCTTCGCTCATAATTGCCTTTCTAACTTTAATAACAGAGCAAATATAGTGAAATTTGTCGACTTGGCGAAGAATAAACCGTGAAAAATGAAGAATGCGGGTTGATTCTCCGCTTTCTTGATAAGTTTGATATTCAGTTGGTTATAACAAGAAAGGCCGAACTTAAAAGTTCAGCCTGGATGCTATATAGAATTGTTAAATTCCTATTATTAAGCGAGCTTGTTGATGTAAAGAGCGAGCTTAGATTTCAGATTGCTAGCTTTATTTTTGTGAATAATGTTCACTTTAGCCAACTTATCCAACATCTTTGTAATGCCCGGGTACATTGCAACAGCTTCAGCCTTGTCTGTAGTTGCGCGAAGTTTTTTAACAGTGTTACGCATTGTCTTTGCATAGTATCTGTTATGAAGTCTTCTCTTCTCTTCCTGTCTGATTCTCTTTAATGATGATTTGTGATTTGCCATTTCGACTAATCTTTAATTTTGTTCTTTTATTCTTTTTATTTGTAGCCCGTGGGGGAATCGAACCCCCCTTTCAAGAATGAAAATCTTGCGTCCTAACCGAACTAATAGTAATATTTTCAAGGCTACTGTAAAAGAGTGCATTCAGCTTCTTGTTCGACTGATTCTTATTATCGCATGCCAATGATATATTCAGGGACCTTCGTTCCGTTTGTCCAGCTTTGAGATTAGGGAGCTGGTACATGTGGTTGGATGTCCCTCCCCATATAAGCAAACGATAAGTTCCTTCGGGAAACGGTACTCTTACCATACAGTAGCCTTGATGTAATGTAATGCTGTCTACGTCCACTCGATCCACATATTTATCATCCTTGTCGAAAGCAAAAATGGTGATGTCGCCTACTTGCGAGGAAGCGGCATCCACATCTAGTATATTATAGGTATACGAGATTTTCAACCAAGTCCCGGTAGGGCAGTCTGACAAGTCGTCGTTCACCCAGTTGCAGGATGAGAACAAGGCGATGGCACTGATAATATAGAGTAAAAATGGACGCATTGGTAATAAATTTAGTTCGGGTGGCCAATACTTATTCAAGTTCTACATCTTGGTTACGTACGGCCCACGGAAAAACATTGAAATTGATGTCTAGTTCGGCTTTATATTCATCCGGCTGATCCGGGTCGATGAAAGGTTCGCCGCTACCGAGTCCTGCAATTTTGTTGACTGACAATCTGTATATATTGTTGCGTACGATACCGAATTCCATGACACCCATTTCCGGAGAATTATTATCAAGGTGTTTGATCCAGTAATTGTAATAACAAGAGTAGTTTTCCGTTTTCTTGAAACGTTTGATACTATATCGAGCTAGCTCTTCTGTTGTCGAGTTGTCAGTGACATCGTCGGGCAAATTATTAAGGACTAGTTTACGGATTGCATCTACACTGGTATAAAAGTTGTAATTGAAGTAGAACATATTAGTCGGCCAGTTGGACTGATTGCTAACTACATCGCCATTTTCATTGAAAACGCGGTCGGGGGCAATATCCATGTTGGCTTTGAACATAACTCCCGTGCTGTATGCATTCAGTTGGGCGTCAAGGAACATACAGTTTTCCAGGCAGTAGATATGTGACCAGCTGTTAGCTTGAGCCATGCCTGCCCAGTTGCCGTCGTTGATATCCAACTGTACTAGAGCTTGTGCAAAGAAACCGTCGGCGTTTGTAAAGTCCCCGGCGTTCTCCACTGTTTTCTTGAAGAAATAAGGATCGATAACATAACCATTGTTGTCGTTGATATCACCGAAGTTTTCATCAGTATATGAGTCTGGTTCCTGAAAACTGTTCAGTACTGCTGTATGGCGGAAAGTATAAAACTGGGTTGCCAAGTTCAACATTCTAAAATTGTTCAGTTTGATTGTACAGTAGGTCTTTCCGGATGGGTCTGTTAGTGGGAAAGTTTCTTGTGTTTGAGTCAGTTCAACTTTGGCAACCACGCGTTCAAGACCGATGGATACACTAGTCACTTTATCGGAGTCTGTAGGTTTTTTCACTTCAACGTTCAGATTGGCAGCTCCACGATTGGTCATAACGAAACCGTTTTCGGGTACGCTTGGAATTTTTCCTGCACTGTAAGTTACGGCATCAACTGCATTCAGAAAAGCCTCTTGTGTGCTGATATTTCCTGTGATTGCTTTTCCGTTAGCTATGGCAAAGATGTTATAAGTTCCCGGATTTACAGTGATTTTGTCGGCGGTGTACTGTATGTTTTGACCGCTCGTAACTGCCCGGTTGATGTTCTTCAGTTCCTGCTGATCTTTGAGCGTTTTTGTGGTCGAGTCAAATAGATAAACAGTGAGACTCTTTACCGCATATTCTTCTTTAGAACCTTCGGTGGTAACGCCGGACGATTCGGCACTTCGACTGGTAGCAACGTTTGGAATCTCGAAGAACAAGGCGAGATTGCCATTTGACTCTGAATGAGTATCATCGGCGATGACAACATCTGCATCATTGATGCAACTGTACTGTGTGACTGCTGCGAATAAAAGCAGTGACATTAATTTACTGAATCTTTTCATTTTACATTTGGTTTTAATGAGTGTTTATTTTAGTGCACGGACTAATTGCAGATTATTATCCGCTTGTGATAGTCCTGCTTTTTGAGCTTGTCTGAATAAGTACTCTGCTTCTTCATAGTTGTTTTTAAGAAAGCATAGAACTCCTTTTGCTAATATTGTTTCCGGTACTTTCGGAGCTTTTTCCAAATAAGTGGCAGCTGTTTGGACGTCTCTTTGCATCAAGGCTATGCAGGCGGCATTCAGGTTGGCTGTGGGATTATCGGGAAATAGTTGTACGGCAGTCATGAAAATCTGATTATAAGTTTCGCTTCCAGGTGTACTGGCAAGTGCGAGACGAAACATTTCTTCAAGACTCAGATTTTTAGGGTTTGTAGTAAAGACTTTCCGGGATTCTGCAAGAGTAAACGGGCGTACACGATACTCAATAGTGTAGTCGGAATGTCTAAGTAGAGTAAACCAATGCTTCAGGACAAAATCGTAGAATGCAGGGAAGTGCTTTTTTAGCTTTCTCTCCTTGCTATCGGGGTGAATGTCGCTTGTTATGGTTTTTATTATCGCTTCTTTCTCTTGAAAAGTCGTATCACAGAGAAGAGCTTCAAATCCTTCCCAATCTTCAGGAGTATAGTCTGTCTGGATATGCGCTCCGTCGAATGCATATAGCTGATTTACATACTCTTTCACAGATTGAGTACGTTCACGGGCCAACTTCTCATTGAGTCGGTAAGGTCCGTCGGGTGAAGCGTAGCCGTGAATGCTGATGTGTGTGATGGTAACGTTGGTGTCATTTTTAATGGTGTTGATTGTTTCAATAATTTTATTCAGTTCTACTGTATTGTTGCTGTACGTTTCGTATATAGCAGTCACATTGACAGGAAAATCAATAAACGCGCACCCTTTTTCTTCTCTGATTTTCGAGGTTTCCACTTGGGGAGTCAAGAATACGAGTTGTGGAATAGGGGTTGGCTGTGGGTGTAAACGGGCGATACAAGTGAGATTTTCTTCACCCGGAATCCCACAGCCACAGCTTTTCTCAACGAGTGAGAGAGTGGCATGATTCATCCAACTTTCGAAAGGTACAGATTGCAGATAATGCATTGTCTGCCGACTTCCGTTTTTTCTTTGCAATGCTTCGGCTTCTTTTTCCTTCTTGCCGGCTTCGCGCAAAAATATGATGTGTTGTTTTCGGCTGTTGATATAGATAGCTGGTAATTCCAACCGGTGTTCCAAACTGTCACTGACAACAGGTACCAATGTCATTGATTCATTGGGCAGGAAGTCACGGGTGATTTCTATTTCAATAGAAACCAGTAATTCTTTCCCGGCCTTGTGCAGGCTGGAGGAAGTGGCTCGAACAGTGCCATCATCTCCTGTTACAGGTGTCTGTGCCTGAAGAGAAAGAAATAAGATGGCTGCAATGATAAAAGTTCCTCCTGTTTTCATAATTTTATAACTAAATGACTTCTTATCTGTAACAAAAGCAATCATAACTCACCATGGATAAATTCGTGAGATGATTCCTTGCTGTTGCAATGCTTTCAATATCTTTATGTCCTTTATTGATCTGCTGATGCCTCCATGCCCTAGATAATATACTCTCCATGGGGTAGAATGGCATTGACGTGCTATTCGTATGTAGATACTTCTTCTTCTGGAGAACCAGACTTTCCATAAACTTTTCATCCTGTTTTATTTTAAAATAGATAAACTAAACTTATTGAAGCCTTACTAGGCCCTATGTAATGATAATCACCTTTGTCTCGTAATCCGGCGCATTCCTTGACGCAGTTGTACTGCTTGTAGCGGATAAAATCGTATCCTACTCCCAGACTTGTTTCTATATTCCAATGATTATCCAGCATCCAGTGATATCCGGCACTGATACCTCCACCTGCCAGCCATCCTTCATATCTGTATTTTTTCAACCCGGCGAATATACCGAAAGGCAGTTTTTTCCCTCCGATATTGAATTGTGCCCCATTGAGGTAAGCACCCCAGAAAAAGCCGTTATACTTCTGGCAAGTCCAGTATTTATATTCTGGCTGTATCAGCCAATAGCGGTTCACATATTTCTCTTCCCGTTTCCATGGTCGCAGACTGCCGGTCAGTTCAACTGTACTTTTATTTCTTATGGCATAGGAGACTCCGGCTTCGAAAGCCCCATCTATTGCCGGAAGCGCATTCACGCTGACTGCTACTCTCTGTGAGCGACAGTGGAGCCAACCAACTGATAAGAATAGGAATAAGAAATATTTCATTGTGTCTGTTTGTTAAGGACGTTTATTATTTTCAAAAAATACATTCAGATTGTAAGAAGCTTCTTCGGAACCTTCTGTCTTAGCAGCCTTTAACATGCGAATACCTTCGTATGTGTTTCCAGTCATCAGCTCATATACACCCCGACAATTCTTGTAAGCAAGGCTGTCATGAGGAGCCATCGATAAAAACTTGCTTATTGATTGAGTGTCTCCTTGTTCGATGGCAGCAGCGGCAGCGTTTAGGTTGGCGATGGGGTGTACAGGATACAGTTTGACACTGATGTTAATAATTTGGTAAAACTTAGCTTTGTTATCTGCATACGACAGAGCTACGGTATAGAGTTCGCGGAGCGACAACATTTGTGGATTGACATCAGCCATAATCTTAGCTTCTTCAAGATTAAAATTCAACTCTTTCTGGTTTCGTATATCTACATCATCCGTAGCCGGGGAAACATACGAACCTTTATATTTCATTTTTGTGGTTGTCATATCAGCTGGAGACGTGTTTTCTGCTGTTGACGTAACCTCGTCCGGATTCTTTTGGGAGGATGGGAGTGCAGCAGGTTGAGATGTAATGAGTAAAGTATCTTTCAACGCTTGTTCACCTTCAGGACGGATGATTGTTCTCCGAAGGAGGAGAGTTGCGTGGTTCATCCAATCTTCTGCGGGCAACGAAGTTCGGTAAGCGATGGTGCGGGAATGACTTTCGTCGATACCGGCAACGAGGTAGGTTGCGTTCTCTTCCTTATGCTCGCTTTTTTTTCGTAATATCTGGTTACGCAGATATAATTTTTGTTTTTGTTTGCCGTTTAATAAGATGGAAGGTAGTAAGATTTTTCTTTCCTGTCCGGTTAAGACGGGCGTTAGTCTGACGGCATTTTTAGACTCCATATTTTCTATCTCTACCGATACATCCATGGAGAGAAGTAATGAATCTGCCCGCACTCCGAGAAAGTGTGGAGTAATATCCAGTTTAATGTTTTGTGCCGGGAGTAGATTGCATATCAATAAGCTGAAAAATATGAATGCTTTCGTTTTCATTTTATGTGGTTATTATTAGGTTGATTTATCGGATGAAATATATAATTGATATTCCTGCTTGTGTAGGTCCCCAGTAGTTGCAGCTTGATTTTTCCAATAGGGCTGCACCTTCAGACTGTCCGTAGCGTTTATAGTTAAGGTGTGCATATCCGAGTGAGATTCCAGCTTCCAGATTCCATTGAGGGCTGATTATCCATTGATAACCGTAGGAAATGCCGAAACCCGCCAGATTGCCTTGATATCTGTTGTGAGCAATCTGCCTGTTCTCAATACCCAGCATTTTCCCATTGTTGAATCCCCAGGGGAGCATTCCTCCAAAATTGAACAAAGCATAGTGTAGCTGAAAGCCGATAAAACTTCCTGTGAATACTTCATTAAACCATTTACGGTATTCTGGCTGCAACAGGAAATGCTTCATCTTTTTGTTCCCTCCGAAGTTCCAGGGGTTGTAATTGAGGGAAAGGCTGATGGTATGCGTATCGTCACATCGCACTTCTCCTCCCATATTGAGAGTAGTGGTTAGATCGTAAAGCAGATTGCTTTTAATGGCTATATTTTGTCCGCAAAGGTTCGAAGCAGGCAGAATACATGCAACAAAGGCAATGATGGCTAGCCCATGTTTAATGTTTGCTGCATGTCTCCACCTGTTGCTGGCAGCAGACCTTTCATTTTTGCTGATATTGGGTTTGTGTGTCATAATTATTTGTTTATGTGTATCTGTTACTTCTTAGGTAACGGAACTCCTGTTTAATGACAGGAACACATGGGGGAAAAGTAAAAAAGACGGTGGTCTTTTATTGATATATGTCTCTGGAAGCTTTCGGACAGAAAAAAGTGGTCCGATGATTGGCAATAGATAGTTGGAACATGAACTAAAAGTGATTCGTGTTCTCATATCTTATTTTATTCTTCGAAAGAAGTTGAATAAAATAATGTATAATTAATTTGGAATGTAATACTCTTTTTATATATCTTTGTGCAGTATTTATATCCGTTACCTAAGAAGTAATGGATAAGGCAGATTGCTGATAGATAGTTGTTTATGTGTTATTGATGACTTGTGTTGTAAGATTCTACGTAAAAACAATTCAATTGATTGGCTTCTGTTCTTTTCTTCAAACCAAAACCTTTCAGATAAGTTTGTGTGGTTTTTATAGATTTATGTCCTAGTGATTCACTGATCATTTCAATAGGGATTCCCTGGTATTTGGCATTTGTTGCCCAAGAATGCCGGATGGTATATGAACTGACAGGTGATTTTAGGTTTAGTTTTCTTGACAGGCTTTTTAATTGATTGTTGAATCGGCGGAGGGCTGACTGATATTCCTTATATATGCCTTCTTCTTTTCGTCTCTTATCTCCTCTCATTATATTAAATAGGTAGTCTGGGCAATCTTCTCTCGGTGGATTGCTGTTACGCAGCTTGTTTATCTCTTTCTTGGAGGTGTCCAGGATTTCAAGACTTATTGGTGTGCCTGTTTTTATACGATTGTATCTAAGGATTCCGTCTTCCAATGCCGATTTCTCTAAATGTGCGAAATCAGAGAACGGCATACCGCAGAATTGGAACATCAACCGTGCGATAGCTTGCGTACGGATTAAGTGTTGGGATTGAGGGGCTTTGTAGAGAAGTGTATGCAGTTCGCTGACCGGGAGCGCCTTTTTCTGTCGTACATCTACGCCAGTGTATACGTCACGAAACAGCCGGGGGATAAAGCGGGCTACCCCTGCTTCTACACCACGATTATAGATGCTGCGCAACATACGCATATAGGTCGAAACTGTGTTTGGCTTCAACCCATGTTCGTGGAGGTACTGTCCGTATCGTCTCAAACTATCGCGAGTGATCTGCCCGAAAGTTATGCTGGGAGTACCACAGAACCTTGTGAATGACAGAATTGCATTCTTATACACATGTGCTGTCGAATAACGACCTTCTTCCTGTAAATTCCGGATGTATGCTTTGGCGCATCCGGTAAATCCGTTTTTATTACTTTTTCGTTTCATAAGCTTGTTTATCTTTACTTGTTATTCAGGGACTATAACAAAAGTAGTTATCTTTTTTGTTGTTAATGCCTTTAAAATCTCTCCGATTACCTTGTATTTTTTGTAGCTTTGCTTCGGATTTGGAAATGAGGTTATTCAGTTATGCTGCAGAAAACGAAAGGAATAGTTCTTCATACGTTGAAATACAATGATACTTCTATCATTGTAGATATGTATACGGAGTTGTCCGGCAGAGCTTCGTTTCTTGTCGCAGTACCTCGTTCGCGAAAGGCGGCAGTGAAGTCTGTTCTGTTCCAACCGTTGTCTTTCATTGAGTTTGAGGCCGATTATCGGCCTAATGCGACACTTTATCGCATCAAGGAAGCGAAATCTTTTATCCCTTTTCTTCTATTCCCTATGACCCGTATAAATCTTCAATGGCACTTTTCTTGTCAGAGTTTCTTTATCAGGGCTATCCGGGAGGAGGCAGAGAATCGTCCTTTGTTCGCTTATCTGCAACATTCAATTATTTGGCTGGATGAGTGTGGGAGAGGGATTTGCCAATTTTCATCTGGTGTTTTTGATGAGACTTTCCCGCTTTTTGGGGCTTTACCCTAACCTGGAAGACTACCATACAGGCGATTACTTGATTTGCTGAATGCCTGTTTCACTTCCATTCGTCCCCAACTGCATTCTTCCTATATTAATCCTGAGGAGGCAGGGCGACTCCGCCAGTTGATGCGCATGAATTATGAAACAATGCATCTTTTCGGCATGAGTCGTGCGGAACGTGCTCGTTGCCTGACGATTATGAATGATTATTATCGTTTGCATCTGCCGGATTTCCCGGCATTGAAATCACTGGAAGTATTGAAAGAATTGTTTGATTAATTAGTAACTTTTCTCCATTCAACTGTTCTAGCTAGTTTTCATTCTTGAAACACGAGTGCGGTGCTTTTCAATTCTGTCGTTCCCTTGTCGTGTCGAGTCCATTTACTTGCCATATATTGTTTTAGCAGTGTTTTATCGTCCGCCACTGTATGCGGCAATTAATCAGGTGATAATAACACTTCTTAATGCGGGTTTGTATGCTGTTCCTGAAAATATATGTTACTTTTGTCCGTAGAGAACAAAAGAGAATGAACAAGAGAGAAAACAATATGAAAAGATTCCTATACCTGACGGTCTGCCTTCTCATCCTGGGGGAGTTTTATGGTTGTAACGGAGACGTATTTGTCGACGACTTCCGTCCTTCCGATTCCGAACTGACGCTGGACGGGAACGGGGATGTTGCCACTATTCAATTTGCAGCTGCCAATTGGGATTGGTTAGCAATGTATACAGCTTCTAGTCTTCCCGTTCAATATAAAGTATATGATGCGGACAATCGCTTGGTAACAAATGACCAAGGTCCATCGCTGAACGGATTGGGAAAGATTGTGTGCACCGGAGAGATGATTGATTTCACCATCGAACGTGTTCATCCCGAAGAAGTGAAGATAACGGTGGGCGAGAATGCCCTTTCCGCTCCTTTTCAATTCCTGCTCACGGCAAGCAACGAATATGAGTGGCAGGAGATACACGTCGAGATTTCTCCGGGAGACAGATATGTGATGGATAGTATCATTTATTCTTTGAATGCATATTCTTACGATCCGGAAAACAAGATAGAGAAAAAAGAAGGCGTCTCCTTTCATAACTTAACAGATGTTTCGTCTACATACACGTTTTTTCCTTTCGAGGCTTTTTACCATTTTATGAGGTTCAAAAGCGATGTGCCCGAAGCTTTTCAACTACTGGGCGAAGCCGGTCTGACAGTGGAAATACCAAGTATGAAAGACGGATATTTAGTGATGAACGGCAAACGGGCGCCATTCATTTCTGAGCAACAAATGTTGCCTTGCTCTAGTACGGAACAGAACAAAGACATAATTCCTCCCCGGACTTCTCGATACTACACCTTATCGATGATGTATGATTGGTTGGAAACGAGATATACCCTCTATGTTTCTCACTCCAAAACCAAGAAACAACGAATCGTAACCGGCACGTTGCATAGCGAAATGCCTGTAAAATATTATATAACACACAAGGATATACCTTTCAACAACTAGCATATCAATGATTAGAAATAGGAACGCCATACGGTTGCTGTGCCTCTTTTGCCTTCTGGTATATCCGGCAATCAACGCAAATCTGGAAGCCCAGACAATCATCGGACAACGGAACGACAGCGTCAGCCATTCCCTGATCCGCCATCAGCTTGGCTTTGACATTCGTCCGGGCTATATCGTCTCCACCCATAGTTTTCTGCAAGGAGACAATATGCAGCAAAAGAAAATCGACCAATCGCTTTCTTTCCATCTCAAGTACGCTTTCAGATTTAGCAAAGAATCCAATCTCGGCAGGCTCTTTCCTCATACCTATCAGGGCATTGGCGTTTCCTACCAGACCTTCTTTAGTCCCGTTGAATTGGGAAATCCGGTGTCGGTATACGCTTTTCAGGGGTCACGTATCGCGCAACTGTCGCCCCGTCTATCGCTCGATTACGAATGGAACTTCGGAGCTTCTTTTGGCTGGAGGAAATATGACGAACTATCCAATCCGCAAAACGTGTTGATTGGCTCCAAGATCAATGCGTACATCAATCTCGGCTTTTTGCTGAACTGGCAAGTTCACAAGTACTGGAAACTGGCGGCAGGTGTAGATCTCACCCATTTTTCCAACGGAAACACGCATTATCCTAATGGCGGTCTTAATGTTATTGGAGGAAGAATCGGCATCGTACGCACTTTGGACGCGGATGAGGCACCCGGTTCCATCACTCCTAGACGGCTCTTTATAAAGCCTCACGTCAGCTATGACTTGGTGATCTACGGAGCCACCCGCAAAAGAGGACTGATTGGAGACGATGTGTCGAGTATGATTCCTGGTTCGTTCGGTGTGGTGGGCATCAATTTCGCCCCGATGTATAATTTCAACAACTATTTTCGGGCGGGCTTTCTGCGGATGCGCAATATGATGAAAGTGCCAATCTTAAGGAGTATAGAGTGGGCGAGTTTTACTCAAGCGATTTGAAGTTTCATCGTCCTCCTTTCCGTAAGCAATTTGCCATGGGGTTATCTCTTCGGGCAGAACTGGTGATGCCTGTTTTTTCTATCAATGTCGGTGTCGGTCGGAATCTGATATACAGCGGTGGTGATATGAAAGGGTTCTACCAAATTCTGGCTCTCAAGACTTACATTACACGCCATTTGTTTCTGCATGTAGGGTATCAGTTGAGCAAGTTTAAAGACCCCAACAATTTGATGCTGGGGCTTGGATATAGATTTCATGATAAACGATGAAAGGGTAATCTGTATTTGTATACATTTGTTTCTTATCTATTTGTTTCTTATGTTGGCGATTATCCCAAGATTTACATCTTTATATTTTAATCCATTAAGTTCAAATGTAATTCCTCCGTCATTATTAACTAAGAAATATCCATCAAAATTTGTATTTTTACTAAAGTTGCAATGGAGGTAAGTTGAATTATCTTCATTAATTGCATAACCGTCTACTAGAAAAGCCAGTCTATTTCGATCTCCTACTAAAACAGGATATAGAGAAAGTAACGACTTTTTTACTATATCTAAATTCCAACTCTGATCTTTATCACAAAACAGCCCACATTGAGAAGAATTCAAGGCTGCAGATATTTTATCTGTTGGAGTTTCCATGGCAACAACGGCATTTACAATAGAAGATTGTGGCCATTTGTCATCATAGGCTTTGCCCCATACTGGATATGTTCCAATAGTGTCATATATGTATTTGGATAAAATTCCTGCTAACTCCCACCATTCGGGTACTGTGTCGTTTTTCTCCATAATTAATGTTTCCCAATTAATATACACTCCGTTAATGCTTATATATGGTTGTAGGTAAGCCATTGCTTGAGCAATGCTTATAACCGCTTCTCCTGTATAATAGTTATCATACCATGCCGATCCCGGTCTACTTCCGATTCCTTCAGCATATTGTACCCATGCTTTGGGTAATAAACGATTGTGTGGTGCACTTTGTGACCATTGGGTGCTACAGAAAGGCACAATCATCACACTTACTTCTCCTGGTATAGGGTCAACAGGGTAAGAACGTGTAGACAATGCGTTTTTATAGTTTTGGATTTTATCCAATAAAGTATTCTTCGCCATTTGCATCATAATATTCGGCCCTAAGGAGACTTGATAAAGCGAATCATTGAATGAAGGCATATATGCGAGTACTTCTTGAAATCTTTTATCTCCAGAAACAATAATTCTTCCATTTTCCAGACCATTATTTATCTCTATTTCATAAACCAAGGGGAGTTCTTCACTTGATAAAGCTCTTGTTTTTTCAGAAGCGTGTAGTCTGTATGTGCTTTTTACATCAAATGCGGTATAATTATCTCTAGTTTGTGGTTCGGATGTTACAGATTCGTGAAATGTTTTGGCAATTGCAAGTGCTTCACTTTCTGACAAATCATAAAGGCTACTATTAGCTTCTATCTTAATTTCCTTGTCTAGTTCCTCTGTGCATGCTGAAATTGATACAGTAAAAATGATACATATAAATATGTTTTTTCTCATAATGTTTTTGTTTACTTAATTATTCAATTGCTGATAGAAAACATTGGATTTTTGCACCTCTTACAGATGCATTCGGATATTTTGATTTACACTTTTCTGTAAAGTCTAATACAATGATAATTGTATGGTCGTTCACTACGGCAAATCCGTGTTTAGATATGCTGTTGTTAAAGTTTAAGGTAAGGCTGTCTTTATCCCATTCGTAGGTTCCGATTCTTTTATTATTGTCATAGTCGGATGAAGAATAATCAATTTCCACAGCTTTAGTATCTTTGTCAAAAGAGTATAGTATTCCCGATCTGCTTTTGGCAATTCCTCTTAATTCGCTCTCTATTATTTCTCGAATGTGCAGGTCATCACCATTTATCCAAGTATTGGATGAATCTCCTTTTTCTATGAACTTTCCAGAAAGGTAGTCGGAAATAACTTTAATCTCTGCATAATTGTCAGGATATTTTAAGTCACGCAGATATATGGAAGTGTTTCCTACACTGTTTCCTGTGATGAGGATTGCCTTACTATCGTTCTGTGGTTCAACTGTTGCTATTTGGGGATTCTCTGACTGTAATCCAAGCCCCATTTGGAATTTTTCTAAATCAGACAATATATACACAGTTCTTTTCTCTCCAGCCAAAATGTGTATGGAGTTGCTACTTAATTCAATGGATTCACAATTTAGTTTGTCTTCGTTTGAGCAACTGATTGTAAATATACAGAATATCAAAAATAATAGTTTCATTTATCTATCTCCTTTTTTATCGATCAAAATGTAAGCCCTCCTAATAGAATTATTCCATTATCTTTCCAAATATGATTCACTTTTACTTCTGTGATACCTGCGTCAGGATACCGCTGTTGATATTCTGCTGTTTTATCACTCTGTAGAATATATCCGTATGACATTTTTGTAGCAAATTTAAAACCGAATTTTTCTGTTTTATCGTCATACATTAGGGTTAAAGAGGTAATATTCCATTCGTATGTGCCTTCTCTGAATATTCCCGAATCAGTTTTCATTGTAAACTTTTTGGTTTCCTGATTGAATGTATAAGTGGCACCGATGAATGGTTTTTCTTTTTCTCGTAACTCAATTTCTATCTCTGGGGGGATTCTTAGATCCACTGCTTTTATTATTACTCCCGGATAATCAGGGTTACCTTTTAGCGGAATTCCCCAATTGACAATTTCCGGACTGTTGAAGTATTTGACATATACGGAGATTTCACATGCTATCTTATTATTGTCAGTATCGATAAGTCGTATCATGGTGCTTCCACTTTTGTAGGTAGTGATGCATACGCTCATTTCGTCAAGAATAGCAGTCGCAATTTCTTGATTTTCTGATTCTAACCTATAGTTGTGCTCTGTTAAGTCTGTTTCTATAATGACATGCCATGTGTCTCCTTCCCATATAGAAACTGATTTCTTTTCAACTTCGTATGGTTCCTCTTCAGAGCAACCATACGAAGATGCCAGTAATAATACAATTAGTAAAACTCTACTGATTCTCATAGTCCGGTTATTTTCTAGTTATATTATATAGCATAGTCATTTCCTGCGTGTAATATGCAATATTATTATTATCGTCGTCTGGAAATACAACATCGCAATCCTGCAGGTCATTACTTGTTCTAAAGTAAACTCTAGATCTTTTCCCCCATCCCATATTTACTGACCAGTAATGGTCATATCCGGCTTGGTGCTGACGCTTCGTAATAACAACCCCATCGATTAGCCATGCGTGTCCTCCCCCATTACCTAGAATCTTACCATTGTCGTCTACAATATGTCCGGGCCCACAAAGAAAAACAGGTTTTCTTTCAAATAAAGATTGTTTTGCTAGATTGCCATTAAACTTGTTATTTTGGTTCCCGTAGAAATTAACCATACTCTTTAAATAATTTATGGTATTGATTGTAGGAGTTTCTGTTTGAGTAATCACTGATTTTTTATATGTTTTTCCTGTATTGACATCTAATAAGTCCTTTTCTTCATAAGAGGGGTGTGAATCTGTTGCTGTGGCAATCTGTGCAAATAATCCTGTAATCATATTTACCAGATCTTCAGGTGAACTAGCTTCTGGATATCCTTGGGTAAATTTGATGAATTCGACTGATGTTGCATAATCCCAGTCAACCTTTTGACTATTAGCTAAATACATGTCTGGTTTCACTATGCTGAACAATATTCCGATTGCTACATTGGCACATCCTACAGCAAGATGCCCTTCACGCTCACCTCCATATCCGTCGTAGATCATCATTATAGGCCTGCCGTAGTTGTATGGATCATTCTGAGTCCATGAAACTTTAGATAAAGGATTGACAAAACCTACTACATTGGATTGAGGTCTGCTTACGCCTCCAGACTGATTTCCAGGATTATTATTTCTAGTTGATATCTCATCCGTTGTTATAATTCGGTCTTTAAAGTCAGAATAGGAAACATTTTTCTGCGGGATGTTTAATTGTTGGGCTATTTTATGTAAAGTGGAATCCCTTTTTGTAGATCTCATACATTCTATTTGCTGGATATCTAAAAAGACATTTTTTTTAGATAGTTCCAATAGATAACGTGCTTCCGTGGCAATTTCGGAATGCGAAGTATAATTGTCCACATAGTAAAGAACTTCCGGCACTCTCTCGTCTCCACATATGACAGCTAGACTTTTATTTCCCTCATTATTGGATAATTCAACCTCGAATATTGGAACTGTGGGCCCTTTGGATGTTGTCGAGCGGGTATCGGCTATATTTTTAATGATGTTGTTTTCCTCGGCAACATAATACTTCTTTCTTATAGATATTTTTGTTGTTTCAGAGTTTCGTGTAGCTATTTTATCTCCAACTTCTATATTATTTTGGAAATTAGCAACAATATTGCTGATTTCTTCTATAGTCAGTTCTTGCGGATTGTCATACGCAATGCTAGCGAACTCTTCTGGAGTTAAAACTATCTGGTCATTTTCAGCTTTTTCATTATCAAACTTATTGGCAATGTTGCTATCTGTACATGATGAAAAAAGAAAGGAAATGATGAATAGATATATTAAGTATCTGTTATTTAGCATATTGTGTCTATTTAGCATAAATATTATTTAAGTAATCCATCTTATGAGCCCATTCTTGAACGGCATTTGCCTGAAAATATGTGTTGGCATTGCTGTCCAATTGGTAGAATCCAGTACATTCATCTGCCCATCCTAAATTAGCGTGCCAATAAACATCGTTTCTTTTCACTAGTTCGCGAGTCGAAATGGCTTTTTCTGTAACCAGTATACCGGATATGATGAAGGCGTGATCAGAAGTTAACATTAGAACCAAATGCTTGTCTCGTAATGCTGCCCACGCCATGTCACCATTAAAAGCTGCCTTAGCTTGGTATTTAAAGTATTTGTTCATTGTCTTTAGCATATTCTGTTCTGAAACTTCACTCGAGATAACAGCATTATCCCAGTCTTTTTTAGATGTGGTTTTGTTTTCGATATAGAGGTCTAGAATTAGGCGCTGGGCATCAATTATGCCTCCTGCGCCTGGGTCATCTAATTTAGGGGTCTTTGTCATTTGATCCCAATTGGGAATGAAAGTCATACCTGTTTGTACTTCATACTTTCCTGTAGGGATTAGAAATGCAACTGGAGGCCTTTTATTACAGTGAGTATATGTCATCATCTGCGCCATAGCAATATTCACACATCCAGCAGGAACTGATGTGAAATTCTTTCCTCCATCTTGTGTTCTTACCCAGTCTCGTAAACCATCTCTATCTATATTAGAGAACCATCCATTATAAGGATCCTCTTGTCCCCAATTTGTTTTTACTAGAGGAAATATAGATTTGTCATGATAGATTTGCATTTCTATATCTCCTATTTGTACAGCAGTTGATCTGGTTGTAGGTTCTGCATCAGTAATAGTTATATAGTTTTTGACTGCCTCATAAGAAACCTCATTTATAGGTATTTCCAGTTCTTTACTAATCTTTTCAAGTGTTGGAAGTCGTAAAGAGTCTACAGCTTCTTTCATCTTTATTGTATTATAGAGATAGCTTGCTTTTGAAGCATGTAATAGTTTACTAGCTCCTGTTTGCTCCATCATTTTTTCACTACAACATTTAGGAATGAAGGCAATGAGGGCAGGAAAATTTGCATTCGCTGAAACTATAGCACGACCGATAGAAGAGCCATTACTAAATTCGATTTCGCAAATTTTCGATGTGATATCGTCATTGTTAATGGCTCTTGTTGCTTGCTCTTGTTTTTTGAATTCTCCCTCTTTATTAATAAAACTCTCTTTTACAATCTTAAAGGAAGTTGCATTGCTTCTTGTCGTTGTTCCGTTTTGCAGATTAGCAAAGGCACTTACCATGTTGAAAAGAGTTTTCTCTTCCAAATCTTTTGTTTCATCATAGGAGATGCTAAAGACTTCATCTTGTGTTAGTTTGACTTTCTTTTGAGAGATAAAATCTTCTGAAACATCATTCGTACACGAATAGATGGTGAATAGGCTGGCTATTGCACATAAAAAATAGAAATGTTTTTTCATATTTTTAATTATTAAGTTGCGTAATGATTGTATGTTTGTTACTTTTATGGCATTGAGTGTTCAATTTCAAACTCTCCAACTAAAGTCATGTCTTCTTCTATATAAAGAAGCTCATAATGACCGGTTTTGTAGCCTGTTAAATTAATTTTATAAGTCTCTTGCCCATTAGGGGGGATTATCACACCTTGGAACATGATGTTTCCTTGCTGATCTTTTACTTGGAAGATGACTTGTTTGTCTACGTTTTCTAAAAAACGAACTTCAATAGTATTTTCGTAGAGAATAGCTTCTATAGGAATAGGAACTGGTACTCCTCTGTGCTGATGCCATCTTTTGATAACTAAACGCTTAGCTCTATGCTCTGATAGAGTATTGGCTTCTATCGTTATAAATGAAATGCCAATTAATAATAGTACAATACTTAGCTTTCTCATATTTTTAATTGTTTTCTGCAAAGTTATAGAGAAATGAAGGGGTGCACAAGCAAAAGATGTTTTTCGGCGTGGACAAAAGACTGTTGATAATCAGTGGCTTATGCAATTTTGCGTGGACAACTTCTTAAACTGTAGTTTATTTCCTACTAAAATGAAGGTATTAGTGCATATTCTCAATCAAGTACTCATATAATGTAGTATTGTCATTCAGCAATGCAATGTTCAGTTTTTCTCTAAGTCTAAACCGTTTCTTTCTTACTGAATCACTTGCAATATTTAGCAACTTTGCTTCTGTGTTAGTATCAAATCCGCACATACATAAACAACAATACAAAAAGTCTTGTTCTGGTAAGTTGGGACATAGACTATATAAGTATTTAGATAAATTTGGATAGATATATGTTATTTCATCTGCAATGAGTTCCCATTGCTTATCTGTTATTAATGGCTTATCATTTCTTGGCTTATTTTGTTTGGCTAACCGTACCAACTCTTTAAATGTTGGTGAATTTTCTAGAGACTTATGTTGTAGTTCCTTATAATTGCTAGTTAAAAGAGCTATTTCTTTCTCTATTTTATTATAGTTGTCATCTTTTTCTTTAAATGTGTCTAATAACTTTTTTTTCTCTTCCAATTCTAATGAAACATAGGTTAAATCTGTTTTTATCCGGTTTAATTCATCTTGTTGTCTGTGTATTTTTTCTTTTGCTTGTTTTCTATATAGTAAATACACTATCATTATTAATAATAAGCATGAAATGCAGATAACTGAAAATATAATGTAGCTTTGTTGTTTAATCTTTAATCTATCTACTTCTTGACTGATTTTTAAATGATTATATTTAGATTCTATGTTTAATATCTTAGATTGGCTGTCAGCGTATACGATAGAATCTACCATGTCAACATATTCTTCCAGGTAGGCAAGCGCTTCTTTATAGTCTCTCTCTGCATTATGGATTTGATAATATAAATAATTGATGCTACACGTATATTGGGGGTCATCTTGTGGAATTTTAGATAATAGTTCTTTAGCTTTATCTATAGAATCAGTTGTGGTATATAAGTCAATCAGTGCTACATAATCAGGCATTTTTTCTTTTCCCGTCGATAATGCTTTAAGAAAGTACTTTTCGGCTTTATCATATTCTTCTCGCATTACATAGATATTTCCTAAAGCATTATTTATTGAAGCGGTAACTTCTATATCTTTAGTATTAGCTGCTACGGAATCGGCAATAGTCAGTATTTCTATAGCACATGATAATGAGTCTATACATGCATATTCACGTCCTATGTTTTTTAATGCGCAGGCATAACTATCGGTGTTATTTTCTTTTTTAAAGCATTCGGCAGCAGTCTCGTATTTTTTGATAGCTTCTGTGAACATGAATTTTTCTCGATATAGATCGCCTATATAGTCATAGGTATATCCAATGAGGTTATTGAGCTTGTTTTTTCCTGCAATGTCCAGCGCATTAGTATAAATAGACATTGCTTTATCATAATCTCCATCAGCAAAATAGGAACGACCTAAATAAATCAAAATTTGCACTTGCTCGTCAGGGCTACCATGTGAGGAATACCAGTCATAAGCTCTTTCTAATTGGTAAGTTGGTAGGATACTATTAAAAATTTCGTCTGTAATCTTACCTGATAACATACACCAGCGTGCAAAAGCTTTGTCGTCTAGTTTTTCAGGAGATGATATACTTTTTAGTAGGTTGGATGCGCTGTCAGGATTTATGGCAATGGCTTTTTCTACTTCATTTAGCAGTCTGTCAGATACGGATTGTTGTTTGTTGCATCCTGATAGCACTAATATAGATGTTATAATTATAGCAATACTCTTTCTCATTTGTCTGTCGTGGTTTAGTTTCGTTGTAAAAGTAATCTTTATTTTCTATATTATGCTCTTTTATAGGGAGATTCTTTTAGTTCGGGAAATAATATTAGTACTGTCTATATCATACATCATATTAATTTCAAATGTGCTTTTATTTTATTAAGTTCATGTGATCTAATTTGATTATTTCCCAGCTATTAATAGACTCTTTCTTATTTATAGTGAGAAAAGTTCCTTTCTATTAATACCTAAATTACTTTACTATAATTCTAAACTTGTTTTTCATTAATCGTAATCTATAATTGCAAGTTGTAATTATATAAATGAAGCTTTTGATTTTATAAATGAAAGCTTTGTTTATAAAAACAAAAGCTTCATTTATAGATTACCTTTAATGTAAGTAATCTTTTCTATTAGTGAAAAGGAAGTTTGGCATTAATAGAGAATAAGTTTATATCTAATAGATTGGAATCAGTCTATTAATCAAAATTCGGCAGAAAGGTATAGTGAATCGGGTGAAACCTATGTGAAAGGCAGCTCTTCACCCGAAATCCCTTTATTCATCGATGTTTCAGAGTGGTGAAGGAGGTGAACGTCATGTTTAAAGAAAAGTTGCAGATGTGTGTAAGATAAAACATCTTGCACGCATCTGCAACGGTATCTTGCACAGGTTTATACTGCTATTAATCAAATAGATAAACTCTGGTTAGTGTAGGGTGCAAGATAAAATCAAAATAATAAAATCTTCTGTGGAAGTCGCAGAGGTTATCCCAAAAGCTCTTTCACTTTTGCAGAAATGGCACGTCCTTCTGCAAGACCTGCTAGCTTCTTGGAGGCAACTCCCATTACTTTACCCATATCTTTACCGCTTGTAGCACCTGTTTCAGCGATAATTTCCTTCAATGCAGCTTCCAGTTCTTCGGCAGTCATTTGTTTCGGCAGGTATTTCTCCATAACGGCTACCTGGCCTAATTCTACGTCAGCCAAATCCTGACGACCCTGTCCGATATAGATTTCAGCAGAATCTTTTCCTTGTTTCACAAGTTTCTGGATAATCTTCAGAGCAGCATCATCTGTCAATATATCGTTAGCTCCCGGGGCAGTCTTAGCTTCCAGGAAGAACTTCTTTATATTTCTCAAAGTTTCAAGGGCTACTTTGTCTTTCGCCTTCATTGCGGTTTTAATGTCTTCGCTGACTTGATCGAATAAATCCATACTATTATAATTAAAAATTAAAGATTAAAAATTAGATCTGAAGCCTGATTTTGCGAGTTTATAATTTTCGTTCTTAGTTCTTTGTTTAGAACGTAATCACACAGTTGTCATCTGTAGCTTCTTCCGTGGCTACTTCCTCTTCCAGAGCGGCTTTCGTCCGGATTTTGGTAAGAGTAGTCTTATCACGCATATAAGTGGGAGAATCTTCTACCATGGCGATGATGTCGTCGTTGTCCAAATCTTCGGTATTGAAAAGATAGATGTGTCGGCGTTTGCGGAGGCTCTTGCTTCCGATGTTGCTGGCACTTTCGCCGTATGCCTTGCGGATACGTTCTTTGTTCTTCTCTTTCTCTTCTTCCAGTTGCAGTTGACGTTCTTCCTCTTCCTGGCTGCGTGCAGCATGCAAGCTGTCCATTCCGGGAACGTCTTCCACACCGAATCCGGTTGCCAATACGGTGATTTTTACTCTTGTTTCCAGTGAGTTGTCGATGGCAACACCCCAAATCACTTCCACCCCTTCGCGGAATTTGCTCATGAACTCGTGTATCTCGTTCATTTCCTCCATCATCAGTTCCGACGACGGGCAGAAAGATACGTTCAACATTACTTTCTTGGCATTGAAGATATCATTGTTGTTGAGCAACGGAGAATGCAGGGCATCGTCGATTGCTTTCGTCACACGATTTTCTCCTTCGCCGAATCCGGTACTCATGATTGCTACTCCACCATCTTTCAGGATGGTTTTCACATCGGCAAAGTCAAGATTGACTGTACCCCGCATGGTAATAATCTCGGCAATGCTCTTGGCAGCAATGGAAAGAGTATCATCGGCTTTGCCGAAGGCGTTCATAAAAGTAAGGTCGGCGTATATTTCGCGCAGGCGTTCGTTGTTGATAACCAGCAAGGCATCAACATGCTGGGCGATACGCTCTACGCCGTCCAGTGCCTGGATAATTTTCTTTTCTCCTTCGAAGATAAAGGGGATGGTGACGATACCGACAGTCAGAATATCCATTTCCTTCGCAATGCGGGCGATGACCGGTGCAGCTCCTGTTCCGGTTCCTCCTCCCATTCCGGCAGTGATGAATACCATCTTGGTGCCGTCGTTCAGCTGGTTTCTGATATCTTCTATACTTTCTTCGGCGGCGTCGCGTGCCCGTTCGGGACGGTTGCCGGCTCCAAGCCCTTGCGTGATGCTACGGCCCAGTTGCAGTTTCACCGGGACAGGTGATTCGGCTAATGCCTGGTTGTCCGTGTTACAAAGAACGAACGTTACATCATGGATGCCTTCCCGGTACATGTGGTTTACAGCGTTACCACCACCACCACCTACACCAATCACTTTAATGATCTTCGGTGAATCTGTCGGGAAATCGAATTGTACTATCTCGTCCATATCTTGATTGAATTATGAATTACGAATTATGAATTGATTAACAAGCTGCTGAAGGTTACTTCATATCGTCGTCGGAAAAGATTTCTTTCGTCAACGAATCGATCTTGCGTTGAATCCAACTCGGACCTGCTTCTCTTTTCCGTCTTTCTTTCTCTTCCTTTTCCTTTTGCTTGCGAAGTTTTTCCGCTTCTTTGGCGGCTAGCTTGGCTTCCCGCTCTTCTTCTTCTTTCTTGAGACGGGCGATGCGGGCCTGTTCTTTCAGTTCCTGATCGTCCTCAAACATGTCCACGGTCTTGTGCACTTCCGGCTCCGGTTTGGAGACTGATGGTGCAGGAGCAGCTTGCGGAGCAGTTTCCGTCAGGCAGCAGTTCTGGTTACCTTCAAACAGGAGCCCGAACAAAGTGTTCTGCGAACCGTCTTTCTTCAGTATGTTGTTGGGCGCATGAACCGTATTGCGTGGGAGTTTCGCCATCCGTATCTTTTCTATCTTGCTGCGTTTGCGCAAGGTTTCGTCCAGATTCTTCAGGTTGGCGGCCCCTCCTGTCAAGATGATTCCTGCCAGCAATTTGTCCTCGTAGCTCGATAGTTGTATCTGGTTCCATACGTTGGCAACGATTTCCTCGGCACGGGCTTCGATGATATTGTTAAGATCCGCCACTTTGATGATACGGTTGTCATCATCCAGTTTGCAGGTAGCTTCTTCCTGATCTTCCTCCTCCTCATAGAAGGCGTCTCCGTATGCCTTTTTTCAGACGTTCCGCTTCTTCTTCCTCCATTTGCAGGGAAGTGATGTCACGGGTGATACTGTTTCCTCCCAACGGTAGTACTGTTAGGAAGCGGAGTATATTGTTTTTATATACAGAGATAGTGGTTGTATCTGCTCCGAAGTCAACGAGCGCACAACCTGAACGACGTTCGCTTTCGGTCAGTACGGCATTGGCAGTTACCAGTGGCGCGATCAATTGGTCGGCAATGTCGATTTTCGCCTGTTGGAAGCAGTGCTCCAGATTCTTTCGGTACAGAGGTAGCGGGCTACGATATTGAGGAAGCGTCCCTCGATGTGGCTACCTACCAGGCCCACCGGGTTGGCTTGCAGATTATTGCCGACCTTGTATTCCTGCGGCGCTACGTCCAGTATATCCATATCGACCACCGGAACGGCAATGTTCTCGTCGCCGATAGCGCTTACGAGTTCTTCCGATATGATAGCTTCTTCTTCCAGATCGCGACTTACTACATTACGGACTGTGCGGAGTGACTGTCCGCCGATGCCTACATATACTTTGGCAATTGAGTTCTTCAACTCACCTTCCAGTCGGTTAATGATAGAAGTCAGGCTTTGCGCCGTCTTGTCCAGGTTGAAGATCACCCCTTTACGGATAAACGTAGAAGAGTCTTCCTGGGCATACGCTAATACCTGCATACTTCCGTCACTGTTCTTTTTTCCGGCCACACCGGTTATCTTCGATGAACCAAGTTCAATAGCGGCGATAAATTCTGTTGTTGCCATATCTCTTTATTTTTTATTTTCTCGTTTCGTACAAATTATCTGGTTGCTGAACTCGAGGTTGATGCGTGAATATTTATTCCAGCCTACCTGATTGAGTCCTTTCTTATAAAACTCTTTCAGACGTGCCAGCTTGTCTTCAAAGTTGTCCAGTTTGCCGAGATAGACGAGGTGGTCTCCCACACGGGGAACCAGTTCGATGTTGCGGTCGGGCAACACGTGGATTTGTTCTATCAGAGCATCCCAGAACTTATTGTTATGCAAAAATACACCAAACTTATATAAATCCTTCATTGCAAACGACTTTTCTACGTTTCCAGTGACAATTACCCGGTGGGCGACGCATTTTGCCTCCGGTGGCATCACAGTTCCTTTGTTGTCGAGATAGTAATTCTCGCCGTTGGAACTCATCACCCGGAGGATAGGGATGCGTTGGGTTACTTCTACGCAAACTTTGCCGCTGGGAGTTTTGTAACACTCTGCCTGGTCGATGAGCGGGTGCTTGCTCAGTTCCCGTTCCAATGATTTGGTAGAGATACGTTCCATTTTCTTTCCGATAGGGTAGATCCCTTTTTGCTGAAGGATCCCTTTCAGCTCGTCTTTAGTGATGAAGCCGGCGTAAGCGGTATCCTTGATGACAAGTTCCATGTCACGGCAGGTCTGGTCGGCAGGCTTGCGGTTGAAGGCGGTGATAGCTACGATAAGGTAGGCTATGAGCGCCAGCATGACAATGGATAGAAGGATTCTCTTTACCATAAGCTTTATCGGTTTTCGAGGATTTTACATATTTCGGGGACATAGTTGTCGATGTCTCCTGCTCCCAGAGTAATTAATACTTCAATGTTTTTATCTTTCAGAATGTTCAGTATATCTTCTTTTTTACACATACTTTTTTCGATACCCGGGCGGAGGTTATCATAAATCAGTTTGCTGGTGATGCCCGGAATCGGTGCTTCGCGTGCCGGATAGATATCTACCAGAATTACTTCGTCGAGCAGCGAGAGGCTGTCGGCAAAGTCTTGATAAAAGTCGCGTGTGCGGGTATATAGATGTGGCTGGAAGATAGCTGTGATCTTCTTGTCCTTATAGAGTTCGCGCATGGACAACACGCTCTGTTTGATTTCAGAGGGATGATGTGCATAGTCGCTCAGGAAGACTACCCGGTCGTTCTTTATCTTGAAGTCGAACCGGCGGTCTACTCCGCGGAAGCTGGCCATGCCTTTTTTGATTTCTTCATCGGTCACTCCGTTGAGGTGTGCCAATGCCATGGCAGCTACTCCGTTCTCAATGTTGATACTTACTGGGATTCCTAACTGGATGTCGTTGATCCGGGTATCCGGGGCTACGAAGTCGATGAATATTTCTCCGTTTCCGATGCGGATGTTTTCGGCATGGAAGTCTCCTTCGTCACGTGAATAGTTGTAGACACGGACGCCGGGTTGCACTTTCGGTTGCAGGGAGATGCCTTTACGGATAATCAATGCGCCGCCCGGTTGAATGAGAGTTGTGTAATGCTCGAAACTTTCCAGATAGGCCTGTTCTGTACCGTAAATATCCAAATGGTCGGGATCTGTGGCAGTGATGACAGACATATAAGGGGACAGCCAATGGAAAGAGCGGTCGAACTCGTCTGCTTCGATGACGGTATAAGGGCTTTTCTGAGAGAGTAGCAGATTGGTGCCGTAATTCTTGGAGATGCCTCCGAGGAAAGCGGTGCAGCCTACGTGTGATTGGTGCAATAGGTGGGCAGCCATGGTGCTGGTGGTAGTCTTGCCATGCGTACCTGCTACGCATAAGCCTTTGCTCGAATGAGTGATTGTTCCCAGCACTTGGGCGCGTTTCTGTATTTCGAATCCGTTGTTACGGAAATAAACCAGTTCTTCGTGTTCCTGCGGAACGGCGGGAGTGAATACGACGAGCGTACTTTCCTTGTCCTTGCAGGCTTCCGGAATCAGGTCGATGTTTTCTTCGTAATGTATTTGTGCGCCTTCGGCGATGAGGTTTTCAGTCAATGGAGTCGGGGTGCGGTCGTATCCGGCTACCACTTTGCCTTTGAAAAGGAAGTAACGTACAAGTGCACTCATTCCGATGCCGCCGGCACCTACGAAATAGACTGATTTTATCGTTTCTATATTCATTGCTTTTTTTATTATTCTTTTTCCGCCAGTTTGATAACCTCCTGTGCAATGATTTTTGCAGAATCGGGTAAAGCTAATCTGGCAATATTTTCACTTAGTTCTTTCAGTTTCTGTTCATCTTTGACTGTAGACAGGGCTACATCCAATAAATTGGTTTCCGCTTCACTGTCTTTTACATAAATGGCCGCTTGCTTGTTTACCAATGCCAGTGCGTTTTTGGTCTGGTGGTCTTCTGCTACGTTGGGCGAAGGTACCAGGATAACCGGCTTGTGCAAAAGGCAGAATTCGGAAATAGAACCGGCTCCGGCACGGGAGATTACAAGATCGGCCGCTGCATACGCTGCTGCCATATCCTTGATGAAATCCGTCACATATAAATTCGGGGTTTCTCCCGCCGCTTTTACGGCTTCCGTTACTTGCGGATAATAGTATTTCCCGGTTTGCCAGATAAACTGGACATCACTGTTCTCTTTGATAGCAGACAGTCCGGTGGTCAGCGTTTTGTTGATAGTACCTGCTCCAAGACTGCCGCCCACAATCGTGGGAATACCCATCATGCCCGCCATTTTCAGCGTAGGACCACTGGCATAGCCACCTACACCGACGGCTACTTGCGGGCGGAACTCCTTGATGATGCTCCGTGCTTTCCACTGGCTTCGTATCAGTTTCAGCAGTACGGAGAAGTTCTTCCACAGATGTTTGCGGTCGAATCCGGCAACGGGTAAACCTATAATCCGGTAACCGGCATCTGGAACACGCTGCATTTCCATTCTTCCTTCGGCACCTACGAAGAGAATCTCCGCGTCGGGACACAACTCTTTTATGGCGTTAGCGATGGAGATGGCCGGAAAGATATGTCCTCCGGTACCGCCGCCGCTGATGATAAGCCTCACCCCCTTCCCCGTAGGGAGAGGGGTAGAGTTACTTTTGGTTGTATAGTTGTTCGCCTCTTTACTCATATTCTTGTTCTTTTTTATTTTTGTATTATTGGCATGCTCTCCATTACTCAATTATTCTTTTCTCCCCTCCCTACGGGGGAGGGGTTGGGGGAGAGGCTGTTATTCAAACTCCGCATCACTGTTCAGTACCTTTGCTGTCGGCTCAGCGGCTGTCTGTGCTTCGCTGTCGGCAGGTTGTTCCGGGTGCTCGGCATTTCCGGCATCTATCAGCATCGGCACTTGCGCATCATGCATCCGCTGTTCCTCCAGCTTGGCTGTATAGCGGCTGACACTCAGTATCATGCCGATGTAGGCACAGTTGATGAAAGTGGATGTACCACCCTTGCTGATGAGTGGAAGCGGTTGTCCCGTGACGGGTGCCAGACCTACGGCAACCATCATGTTGAACAGCGCCTGCGTGACGAGCAGCAAGGCTATTCCGGTAATGAGGAAAGCGGGGAAAGTGCGGTCGCATTTTTTGGCGATACGGCCCACTCGCACCAATAGGCAGACATAAAGGAACACAACGACTATTCCGCCTACCAGTCCCAGTTCCTCGATGATGATGGCATAGATGAAATCGGAGAATGCCTGGCTCAGAAAGTCACGCTGTACGGAGTTTCCCGGACCCTTGCCTACAACGTTGCTCGTAGCTACGGCAATACGGGCATGTGCCACTTGCCCGTCGCCGTCGATGTCGAATTTGGCGGCAGGAACTTCCTCCTTGTTGGTAAAGTCTGCAATACGGGATTTTACAGTGGTGAAGCGGTGCCCCATCGGTATATTTTCCAATGTCTTGTCTGGCGTGGCCAGCAGGAAGGCGACAAAGACTGTTACGAATGCCACAATTCCTCCTCCCAGTATCAGCAGTTTCCTGGCAGATACCCGTCCGATGAACATCATCAGGTAGACCGTTCCGAAGAGCAGCATTCCCGTCGAGTAGTTTTCTGGCAGGATAAGGCCACAGACAATGCAGGTAATAATCATGATGCGCTTAAAGGCTTTCGGACTTGCACCGTCTTCATCCTGCCCTTTCGAGAGGATAAAGGCGGTAACGATGACAACGGCCATCTTCGCTATTTCTGACGGCTGGAACTGAATGCCCATGAAGGTCATCCAGCGGGCTGCGCCGTTTACGCGGTCGCCGGTAATGAATCCCATCAGCATCACAAAAGCCAGCAGTCCGATGGATATCGGAAGCAGGAATACCGGGAACACCTGAAACCATTTATAGGGGATGTTGTGTACCAGTACTACAATGACGGCGCCTACCATCAGGAGGATGCTGTGCTGCGTAATCGGTCCCCAGTGGTCGCCACTCTTGTAGGTCAGCGTACTGGCAGCACTGAATACCTCTGTGATGGAGATGAGGCAAAGGAAAAGGAAAATAATCCAAATCACTTTATCGCCTTTGAATATGCTCTTTAATAAATCCAATGCTTCGCAAATTAAAAATTAATAATTAAAGAATTAAAAGTTGCCATTCTTGTTACGGGATGCGTAATAGGACTGTTGCGGCATCCGTATCTTATAGTGTTCTGACACATGCTTTGAACTGATTGCCGCGGTCCTCATAGCTCTTGAAGAGGTCGAAGGAGGCACAGCAAGGACTGAGCAACACGGTTTCACCTTTCTTTGCCAGCTTGAAGGCTGCTTCTACGGCATCCTGCATGCCGGTCTGCACGTCGGCTACGGGCAGTCCCAGACGGTCGAAGAAGGCGTGCAACTTTTCGTTGTGCAAACCCAAATAGACCAGGGCAGAGCACTTTTCGCGTACGAGGTCTTCGATTTCCGTGTAATCGTTTCCTTTGTCTTTACCGCCGAGGATAAGTACGGTTTTGCCGGTCATGCTTTGTAGGGCATACCAGCAGGAGTTTACGTTCGTAGCCTTGGAATCGTTGATGAAGCTCACGCCGCGTACGGTGGCTACTTTCTCCAACCGGTGTTCCACTCCCTTGAAGTCGGACAAGGCTTTGCGGATATATTCTTTCCGGATGCCGGCCAAATTGGCCGAGATGCCGGCGGCTAACGAATTGTATAGGTTGTGTGTGCCGTGCAGCGCCAGCTCCTCTTGCTCCATATTGAAGGCTATCGGTTCGTTGATTTCCACTTCACCGTCTTCCACGTATGCGATGGCCCCGTCTTCCTTCACGGCAGCGAACGGGTAGAGATGGGCGCGCAGGCCATGCTTGTCTAATTCGCGCTTGATGATGGGGTCGTCGTTCCAGAAGATAAAAGCGTCTTCCGGTGTCTGGTTTTGGGTGATGCGGAATTTGGCGTCCACATATTTCTGCATACAGTGGTCGTAACGGTCCAAGTGGTCTGGTGTGATGTTCATCAGTACGGCAATGTTGGCACGGAAGTTATACATATTGTCCAGCTGGAAGGAACTCAGCTCAATGACATAGTAATCATGCTGCTCCGTGGCTACCTGCAAGGCCAGACTGTTGCCGATGTTGCCGGGTATAGCGTCCCGCAAACTCTATCTCGGAGATCACCGGTGTGCCTTGAGCTTTCAGTTTCAGGATGATCGGGGCATCATTCGGGATACCGGGGCTTTTGATTACCTCGTCGGCATTCAGAATGAGTTCTTCGGTATGGTGTCCTTCTTCCCAGGCAATCTGATGGCTGTCGAGAAGTTCCTTATACTTGTCCTTGATAGCGGACATGTCCGAAACAAACGTCTCAAATCCTTTGACTTTAGCGAGTACGGCTGCACCTGCGCCGCTTTCGCCAGCTCCTAAAATTACTATTCTTTTCATCTACAATAATGTGCCCTTATTTTCTAATTGATTGATTTATCTATTAGCTGTGCACATCTTTAAAAGTTAATAATCGGGTTAATACTCTCTATCTATAAAACTTGTTTCCCGTATGGAAACTTGGCTCCGGCACCTTGCCGGTTATCTTATTTTAAGCGTTATAATCGTTATTGCTGCCAATACAATCGTTACAATCCAGAACCGGACGGTAATCTTTGATTCATGAAACAGTTGGTCGGGTTTGGTGAATTTCACCGTGCATCCCGGTTCAATCAGGCTCATCGAAGTGCGGAAGTGATCGTGAATCGGTGTACGCTTGAACAATCGCTGTTTCACACCTTTTCGTTTTCCCGCCTTATAATAAGCCCGTTGCAGGATTACCGACAGGTTTTCTAGCAGGAATACACCGCAAAGAATGGGTATCAGCAACTCTTTGTGTATGATGATGGCAAATACGGCGATGATACCGCCAATGGTTAAACTGCCCGTATCACCCATGAATACCTGTGCCGGATAGGCGTTGTACCATAAGAAACCTATCAGTGCACCGATAAAGGCGCAGATATAGATTACGAGTTCTTCCGAGCCCGGAATATACATGATGTTCAGGTAGCCTGCAAATTCGATATGCGATGATACATAGGCCAGTACCCCCAACGTTGCACCGATAATTGCCGAGTTCCCGGCTGCCATTCCGTCCATACCGTCATTCAGATTGGCGCCGTTTGATACGGCGGTAACCACAATGATTGTGACAATGACGAACAATATCCATCCGGCTGTTTGCGCATGTTCTCCCATGAACGAAACCAGATCAGCATAATCAAGGTTGTTGCTCTTGAAAAAAGGAATCGTTGTCTGGGTAGATTTCAGATCATTCGTTCCGTGTATCACTTCCATCTCCCGTCCCGGATTATGAACTTCGATATTCTCACGGATCACTACGTCCGGACTTAAATACAAGGTCATTCCGACAATTAAACCTAAACCGACCTGACCGATAATCTTGAACTTGCCATGCAAACCCTCTTTGTCTCTTTTGAAGATTTTGATATAGTCGTCTGCGAATCCGAGCGATCCCAACCATACGGTAGTGATCAGCATCAGTATCATGTATATGTTATGCAGTTTACCTAACAATAAACAAGGGATCAGGATGGCTACAATGATGATGACACCTCCCATGCTCGGCACGCCTACTTTATTGACGCCAAACGGGTCGGTTTTAGCATCACGCTGCGTTTCTGTGATTTGTTTCCTTTTGAGTAGGTTGATGAACTTATCTCCCCAGATACTTGAAATAAGTAATGCGAGGATAACCGCCATCAAAGCACGGAATGAAGTATATCCGAACATTCCCGCTCCTGGAAAATTGAGCTTATGTAGCCATTCAAATAGATAGTATAACATAAATAATTTGCCAATTTATTGATGTGTTGTTATGCCGGTTGCTGTCGGATAGATAACGAAGCCGGTCGGCATATTAGCACAGTCTATTCGTTATTTAAAAATTTCTTTGAGTACTTCTTTGTCATCAAAATGATGTTTCACTCCCTTAATCTCCTGATAGTTTTCATGTCCTTTTCCGGCAACGAGGATTACATCTCCTTTCTCCGCCAGCATGCAAGCCGTGCGGATCGCTTCTTTACGGTCGGCGATGCTTAGCGTTTTTTTCATATCTTCCGCATCCAGTCCGGCAAGCATATCGTTGATGATATCCTGGGGCTCTTCAAAACGCGGGTTGTCCGAGGTGATGATGACGCGATCGCTGGCTTTAGCTGCTTCCTTGGCCATGATGGGGCGTTTGCCTTTATCGCGGTTACCGCCTGCACCTACTACGGTGATCACCTTGCCTTTACCTTCAAGTACTCCGTGAATAGCGTTCAGTACATTAATGAGGGCATCCGGGGTATGTGCATAATCAACAATCGCCGTAATTCCCTGCGGTGAGCGGACCGCATCGAAGCGTCCGGCTACCGGATGAAGTGTGCTAAGAGCTACAAGCACCTCTTCCTCTTTCTTGCCTAACAGAACTGCCGCCCCGAATACCGCCAACAAATTGGAAGCATTGAACTTTCCGATAAACTGAACTGCCAGTTCATGATTGTTGAAGTCGAGCAGCATCCCTTCGAAATGAGACTCTAATACCCGTCCTTTAAAGTCGCTAAGACTTCTCAATGAATAAGTATAGACCTTCGAACGTGTATTCTGCGTCATTACCAGTCCGTTTTTATCGTCCAGATTGGTCAGGCTGAATGCATTTTTCGGCAGATCGTCAAAGAATTTCTTCTTCGCTTTCAGATAGTTCTCTACTGTTTTATGATAGTCGAGATGGTCGCGGGTCAAATTGGTAAAGATCCCTCCTGCAAACTTTAATCCACTGATACGTTTCTGTGCAATCGAGTGGGAGCTGACTTCCATGAACACATATTTGCATCCTTCATCTGCCATCCGTCCCAACAAACAGTTCAACGTGATTGGATCAGGAGTAGTATGTTCTGTCGGAATCGGTTCATCATCGATGTAGTTGCAAACAGTAGAAATCAGTCCTACCTTATAACCGAAATAACGGAATGTATTATATAATAAGGTGGCGATGGTCGTTTTCCCATTCGTTCCGGTTACGCCTACTAGTTCCATCTTGGAAGTCGGGTCTCCGTAGAAGGTAGTGGCAATTTTTCCTACCGCATCTTCGCTGTCTTTTACTCGTACATAGGTGATCCCCGCTACAGGTTCTTCCGGCATATCCTCGCAAAGGATGGCGATTGCTCCTTTTGCGATGGCAGCAGGTATATAAGCATGGCCGTCGGCTTGTGTGCCACGCATTGCCATGAATAGCTGTCCGGCTTCCACTAGACGGGAGTCTATGTTGACACCGGTGATTTCTATGTTTGAATCTCCGGCTACCTCTACCGGTTGGATTGCTTTCAGTAACTCATTTAATAACATCACTCTATTCAATTTTTAATCTTTAATTTTTAATTAAGCGTAAGCGTCACTGTCTGTCCCTTCTTAACAATCGTTCCGTTGGCTATCGACTGGCTTTTTACTTTGCCTACGCCGACCAGATTGACTTTCAATCCTTTGCTTTCCAACAAGTACACAGCGTCTTTCGCTCCCATACCTATCACACTCGGTACAAAATTCTGGCCGGTTCCGGCTCTCAAGAACCACAGCTGTGGGGCAGAATGGGTATTTCCCCAAACCTCTTTGCCCGAATCAGCGATTTTGCCTTGTACGTTAATCTGCAGCTCTTCCAATACTCGTTGCGCTTCGCGCATCTCTCCGGCTTTTACATTCGGAATGACTACGGAATTAGTATCAATCGCATTGGTCAGCGGTAACCGCAAGTCTTTGGCATACACCCTTTCTGCAATCTTGCTGAACACACTACCTGCCATTAAACCTCCCGAAGCCGGTAATCCCGGTTTCTGGATAGAGACAATCATGCTATATTTAGGTGCTTCTGACGGGAAATACCCGCAGAAACTAACCAGATAATTTGTTCTTCCCGTTTTGTATCCGGCTGCTCCCTGTGAAATCTGCGCCGTTCCTGTTTTTCCTGAAACGTGGAACTGCTTGCTTCCCGCAGGTTTGGCAAGTCCTTCACCAACCACTTTTCGGAGAATCTCACGGATCTGTGCCAAAGTCTTATCCGAACAAATCTTGGGATTGATTACCTCTGTCGGATATTCTTCGTAGCCGATACTCATCCACGGCAAAGTCGTTTTGGCAAAATAACGCTCTTTGGGTCCTTTGATGTTGGGCTTCCCTTCACCGGGTATTTGCAGATGAAGCGGCTGGTCGATGCTCATGCGCTTCAAACCGTCCACGAACTTCTGCGGATTATCCTTGTAGTGCTTGTCGATGAGGTAGGAGACGCCCACATTGGAAGAAACTTCCAGAATACGTGTCACATCTATCTTTCCATAACCTCCCCGGTGCCAGTTGTGGTCTCTCATCTTGCTGCCGTACATATTCATAATACCGTTGCCCGTGTCTACCTCGGTATCCGGGGTTATCTTGCCATCTTCCAGTGCCACCATAATGGAGGCTGTCTTGAAGGTGGAGCCCGGTTCCAACATATCGCTGATGGCATTACTGTTCATTTCGTAGTAATTGCCGTCTCCGGCTTTCATCATGTTGACAATGGCCTTTACTTCTCCGGTAGCCACTTCCATCAGTACGGCTACCCCGACATTGGCATTGATTTCCTTCAACTTGTCTACCAGGGCTTTTTCGCAGATGTCCTGCATGCCTACGTCGAGGGTGGATATGATGTCACAACCGTCTACCGGGGGAAGGTCTACGATATTCAGGTATTTATTCATCACCTTCTGACGGTGGGTAATACCGTTCCGTCCTTTCAGCAGGGTGTCGAAGGCCAGTTCAATGCCGTTACGGGCTCCCATGGCTGTATCGGCATAGAGACGGCCCAGGGTTTGGGCTGCCAAAGAACCGAACGGCTTTTTACGCTGGTTGTATATCTGTTCGTGGAAACCGCCTCGGTATTTGTTCATCTTGAATACGGGTAACCGTTTGGCTCCTTATACTGAATGTAAGAGATGCGCCGGTTGCGGTTGGGAAGAATGTTGTAGTTCCGGCTCTTCATCTCCCGCCCCTTGCGCAGATGGCTTTTGAAGGTGGCGGCACTGATGTCCGGAAAAATCTGATGAAGCCCGATACAGATAGAATCGAAATTGGCTTTCCAGATAGAATCCTTGCGCTGCTGGTCCTTTTTGCGGCGTTTCTCGTCCCTTTCGCCGGACATGAAGTCCATATATATTTTATATTCTGGCAGCGAACTTGCCATCAGTTTGCCATCCGAGGACAGGATATTTCCCCGGTTGGGCTTCACCGTTACATTCTCTTTTACGAAGCGGTCGGCTACATCGTGCCAGTACTGTCGCTCGGCAAACATAATCATGGCACCTTTTACAACAATAGCTATCCCCACCAGCCCCATGAGTAGGACGACGAAGAAGTAACGGGTCATTATGTTTTTTTTATTTACAGCCAATGTTATTTACGATTTAACGATTTACGATGTACTATTGAAATTACTTTAATCCTCAATTCTCCATTATTTTAGTAAGTACGGTGGATTAGTGGAAGTCTGCAAATCGCTTTCTTTGGTGGCGATGTATTCCTCGATGCGTGATTGGCGGCTCCGCTCCATCAATTCCGAACTGCGTGTCAGGGCATCGTACTTGATGTCTATCAGCTCTTTTTTAAGATTGTCTATCTCTATCAGTTGCAGTTGGCATTCGTAACGGTTGTTGATGTAAATAATGATAAGCACCATGATAAGGAACAACAATCCGGCTTGGCGGCGGAAGAAGTCTGTGGCCAGAATGTCGCCTCCGATGATGTTCTTCAGTGAGGTGCGTTTTTTCACCTTTTCCGTATTCTTTTCTTCTTGCTTCTTTTCCATTGCTAGTCACTAATCATTCATTACTCTTTCTGCAATTCTCAGCTTGGCGCTGCGCGAACGCGGATTGCGCTCTATCTCTTCCTCGTCCGGTACAATCACTTTGTTGTTGACTAGCCGGAACGGGGTCAATACGTTCCCGAAAAAATCTTTCGGCCTTGCCTTCCACGTTGCCGGTTTTCATGATATTCTTCACCATACGGTCTTCCAGGGAGTGATAGGTTATCACCACCAGGCGGCCTCCCGGCTTTAGCGCTTCTGTTGCCGCATACAGCATTTCTTTCAGTGCTTCCATTTCCTGGTTTACCTCAATGCGCAATGCCTGGAATACTTTTGCCAGTTCTTTCTTCTCGCGTTCGCGGCCGAAGAGTGGTTTGACGATTTCCAGAAATTCGCCGATGGTGGCAATTCTCTGCGTAGCCCGTGCCTTAACGATGACAGATGCCAGTTTCCGGCTGTTCTTCAGCTCGCCGTACAGATAAAAAATATCGGCCAGCTTTTCTTCTTCGTAGGTATTCACGATGTCGGCAGCGGTTAGGCCGGCACGCTTGTTCATACGCATATCCAGTGCCCCGTCGAAGCGGAAGGAGAATCCCCGTTCGCTGTCATCAAAGTGATGGGAAGATACGCCGAGGTCGGCAAGTATGGCATCCACTTTTTCGATGCCGTGATAGCGTAGGAAGTTGTGCAGGTAGCGGAAGTTGCTGCGTACGAATGTAAAATGCGGGTTGTTCACAATGTTACGTTCCGCATCCTCGTCCTGGTCGAAGCTCAGCAGCCGGCCGCCGTCT